>LLBZ010079421.1_pt1 | contig 16488 bp, 8 predicted proteins | sample 1489421 | NCBI WGS metagenome assembly LLBZ01 (sample SAMN04092657, study PRJNA295927) | soil metagenome | biome: Soil prokaryotic community; feature: Bulk soil; isolation source: soil from tomato rhizosphere | host: tomato cultivar Moneymaker | place: South Korea | collected 2011-11-01 | reverse complement strand
ATTTATGACGAAGCGCGGCTCGGCTTTACCCGTCCCCGCGACTGGCAGATCAAATCGGTCAAAGCCCAAGTCCGCTATCGCCATTCCCCAGCACTCTATGCCACTCGCTCTAATCTGAACGTTCTGCTTAACGGCGCGAGCATCGGCAGTGTCCCCCTCAACCGCAAAGAGAACGAAATCGGGAATACAGTCTTTAACATACCGCTTAACCTGCTTCAGAACTATAACGAATTGACTATTGGGGCGCTGCAAAACAACTCCCCCACTTGTACTCAAGACCCCTACGACCCTTCCCTGTGGACAGAAATTCTGCCCGATTCAAAAATCATCTTTGACTTTACGCCCCAACCCGTTACGCTCGACTTCAATCGCTTCCCCTACCCGATTTTTGACGACCTCAGCTTATTCCCCAATCAGGTGGCTTATTTGCTGCCTTCCAAAGTTGACGATACCTGGCTAACCGCAACATCTCGCTTCCAAGCCAACTTAGGACGCTTAGCTGAGTTCCGTCGTTTGGATACCCGTATAGTCAAAAGCCTTGACGAAGTGGGTAAAGACACTCCACGCACCGCACCCGTCGAGCGGTTGGTCATCATCGGAACACCATCTCAACAGCCAACCCTGAAATCTCTTGACCTACCGATGCCCCTGAAAAATGATCAGGTACTCGATAGTAAACAGAAGCCTTTACCACCGGATGTTGGGGTTTTGATGTTGACGACAACCCCAGACAAGAAAGCACCCGTGCTGGTAGCAACGGGTAATGGACCAGTTGGCGTTTCCAAAGCTGTACAGTTTTTGGTGCAAGCCAAAGACCGCAAAATCGGTACGGGTCAAAGCATCCTGGTCAAAAACCTCACCCCAGTGCCAACACCTGAAGCTGGGGATTGGCCTGGATACTTGCCCCTCGCTGACACTTTCAAACTGAGCGACCTTAAAGCTCCCAACGACAAGCCCTTCCAAGATGTAACCGTTCGCGGATCGGATTCCCCACCCATTGAATTTGACTTCCGGGCAGTACCAGACGATCAATTTGGGCAGGGTAACACCATGACCATGGTTTACAGCTATGGTCCACAAATTAATGCTAAAACCTCCATCGTGGAAGTGAAGCTCAATGGAGTTTCGCTAATTGGCAAACGGCTCACCTCCATCAATGGTGGCAACCGCGAGACACTGAAAGTCGCCCTACCTGGAAACTTGATCAAACCTACCTCCAAAATCCAGGTGGATTTCCGCCTCGATGCACGGGAGCGCCGCTCCTGTAGTCGGGTGACCGACCAGCAACTCTGGGGCACGTTACATGCCGATACAAGTTTCGATCTCAAGCGAAGCAATGGGGTTCAATTGCCAAACCTCGAGCTGCTGCGGTACGGCTTCCCCTTTGCCGCACCACAGGATTTATCGCAGACGGCAATTGTGCTACCCAAGACCCCCACAACTGATGAGCTGAAGACCTTGCTTGAGTTCAGTACGAGGCTGGGACGACTCAGCAAAGCTAAGTCGGTACAGTTAGCGGTTTACACTGCCGAATCAATACCGAAAGAACTACTCAAACAGCGGCAGTTAGTAGGTATTGGTACTCAAAAAACATTTCCCTTCCCTGAAGTGCTCCAGTCAGGTGACTTTCAATTGAAAGACCTCCTGGCACGTCAGCGGAATCAAACTGAGATTCAGACATTACCCGACTCCGATGGCGTCATCAAAGAAATTATTTCTCCCTATGCTAACGACAAGGTCTTCCTGGCTCTGACGGCACAAACGGAAAAAGGCTTAGAGCAAGTACAAGACTTCTTGCGTCAAGACCCCTTGTTCTTCCAACTCAAGGAAGACACGGTACTCATCAGTGCTAATAGCACCAATCCCGAAGCCTACGATCCAAATGCTTATACTTTAGAGTTTTTGCAGCGCGAACCGCAGCGTACAGTCGATAAAACACCTGTGCCACGCAAGGTTTTTCGATTCGTATCGACCAGTTGGTTCATGCTAGGACCTGCCATCGTAGCAGCAACCTTGATCCTGTACGGCGTCGTCCAAGCATACCTCAAGCGAGTTGCCGGACAGGAGAAATAAATGACGAGAGACCTAGTAGGAAAGTGGTTAGTGGTAAACAATTCCTCATACGACTAACTGCTCACGACTAGAAAAGAAAGCACGACTTGGAAAGGATTGCAGCAGTTACTGAGCGAAACGGGAAATGACGAGTACATCCACAAAAGTAAGAGAGAAGCCCAGTCGCAAGCGCATTGGGATTTCTAACAAGCAACGCAAGCAGCTATCTGTCTGGCTTGTCGATCGCATTCCTCAGGCTTTTGACGGGGTTTTGCAGTGGCTCTCGCACAATCAGCTACTGCTATTGATAGCATCGCTAGTCTGGCTCATGGTTCCCCTGCTGACGATACGCCCAGCCATCTGGCAGCAAGGGATAGTTGCAGCAGTCTTAATCGCGGTGGGACGCCTCGCTCTTGAGATGGAAGAGCAAAACCCCAGCAAAAAAGTGAGCGAGTATCTCCACTTATTCTTAATCGTCCTAAGTCTGATGACAACGGCGCGTTACCTGTACTACCGCGTCAGTTATACGATGAACTTAGATGACGTGATTAACGGCATGTTCTGTTTGCTGCTGTTTACAGCAGAACTTTATGCCATTATCACCCTCGTACTTGCTTACTTTCAAACCTTAAAGATTAAAGACCGTACACCCGTTGATCTGTCCCTTTATCCTCAAGAGCAGTGGCCCAAGGTCGATATTTACATTCCCACCTATAACGAAGATGTCGAGATTGTCCGCAAAACGACTCTATGCGCTCTGGCTATCGACTATCCTGCTGACAAAAAACGTGTTTACGTCTTAGATGATGGTCGTGCCGAAAAGTATAGAGCCCGTCGGGAAGAGTTGCGCCAAATGTGTGAAGAACTCGGCGCAACGATGATGACGCGGGACAACAACGACCACGCAAAAGCGGGGAATATCAACACCGCCTTCAAGCGCACTGACGGCGATTTGGTGCTAATTCTCGACTGCGACCACATGCCGGTAAAGCACTTTCTGATGCACACGGTCGGCTTCTTTTTTGACCGCCAGGTTGCCTTCGTGCAGACGCCCCACTGGTTCTATAACCCAGACCCGTTTGAGCGCAACCTGCTTACGCGAGGCAAAATCCCGGTGGGGAATGAACTGTTTTACAAGGTACTGCAAAAGGGCAATGACTTCTGGAACGCTGCATTCTTTTGCGGTTCAGCCGCAGTGATTCGCAAGGAGTACGCCCTGCAAATCGGGGGAATTGCGACAGAAACGGTGACGGAGGACTGCCACACGGCGTTCCGACTTCATTCTTTGGGCTATAAGTCTTACTACTATGACAAGATTATGGTGGCGGGGCTTGCGCCGGAGAAATTCTCAGCCTATGTGGGTCAACAAGTCCGCTGGGCAAGGGGTATGGCCCAGATTCTGCGTATCGAAAACCCACTGATCAACCCAAAACTGAATTTGACAATTCCCCAGCGACTGTGCTATTTCAGTGCGACTTCGCACTTTTTTTATGGGTTCCCCCGGTTAATGTACGCGATCGCGCCACCCCTATTTTTGTTGTTCGGTATCAACTCGGTTAAGGGTCTGGGGTTGGAAACGTTGTTCTATGCGCTGCCTCACATTATTCTGTCGATGCAGACGAACCACATTCCTTACAAGCACGTCCGCTTCTCGTTCTGGAACGAGATTTTCGAGTTTGCGATGTCGTTCCAGGCAGGAATTGTCACCCTGTTAGCCCTAGTTAATCCCAAACTAGGGAGCTTTAACGTGACCGATAAAGGACTTTCTGTAACCAAGCGCAGCTTTGACTTTGACTCGGTACGGTACCTAGTCATTGTCAGTGCGATCGCGGGGGCTTCCTTGCTTGCCATCCCCTTTTGGCTGTGGCTTAGCCCAGAAGATACGCAGGCAGTCCTGATCAACGCCTTCTGGTGTATCTTCAACTTGTTCCTGCTTTTAGCCGCTATTCTGGTTGGCTTCGAGCAACCCCAATTGCGTCGGGCGCACCGCCTGCCTCGGAAGTTGACCGCTATAGTTCACTCCTCACACACAAGTTGGAAAGGAACGACTGTCGATGTGAGTGAAAGCGGTTGCCAAGTTCTGCTAGATGAATGGCCCAACATCCCCGATGAAGTCAAAGTTGAGTTAATAGGAGACTACGGGGCGCGAGCGCTGATGAATGGAAAGGTTATCCGAGCGATCGCAACGTCAAAACTTCAGGCAAGGCTATTTATTGATTTTGTTGAACCCACTCGCACCCAGATAGACGACCTGACCTTAGTCATCTATTGTGACGTGAAGGAGTGGTATTCCCAGACGCGCACTGAGACGGACAATCCTATTGAGTCGCTCAAGTTCATCATTACCAGCCTGAAACGCGTCTTCCGGGAATTCAGACCCGCCATTGGGGTGAAGGTTCGCAAACAAGTGAATGGATGGGCGCAGCTTTACTGGGAAGGTTGGGAAGGTCACTCCTATCTAGCTCGCGTTACGGAAATCGGAAGCTCTGATATAAGGATTGAATTAGATGAGAGCGATATCTTCAATCTGGAGATCATGCAGAGTACGCAACCGCTCATCGGTTTACTACTGAGTCAGGAGAAGAATGACCCACAGCCTACGAGTTTATTGGCTAAGGTTGAAACAATAGAACCGTTAACCGGTAATCCTTTTGGCTCACCTAGTACAACAATAAACTCTAGCTCCTTAGATGCTAATGCATCTCACTCACTTAAAGAAACCGAGCAGCAGGAGAGCGCAGCCCATACAATTAGCGATCGCAGTTCCCAAAGGGAACTCAGAGAATCACCAAGCTCAGGCACAAACACTGTGACGGGACGCAACGAAGGAGTTCCTTTCACGGTAAACCGAATTGCTATTGAGTTAAGTTTTCCAGAGTCATTAAAACGACAGCAACAGGTCAAGATTAAACGACTACTAGCCATGCTTAACTGACTTGCCGAAAAGTCTCCCAGTGCGGCATAGCATCCTTGACGCATGAGGCAGGAAGCCCCGTACTTGATAACTCTCTGGCCTAGAAGTGCGGAGAGTTATCAACTAACGTCCATGCGACACACTTGGAAAGATTGAACAATCCCACGAATCTTATACACAATATGAAACAATTTTAATTTTGCTACAGATGAATTCCCAAAGATAAGAAGACAAAAACTATATCTTGTAGTATTTATTTGGCAATTCAATATAAATTTATTATCCCTTGATACAAAGTAAAAAAATATCTCCTTTAGAGCTAAAAAAATTAATATAAAAAGATTTTTAATTTTTTTACTTAAACAAAATTCCTCTAGAATATAAAACTTTATTTCTATTTTAGTTAGTATATAATTTTCAGGACAAGAGTCTAATTATTGTTTTTTTAAGTCCTTTATAAAAGTCTGAATTTGTTTATAGCGATTCTCTGACTTATGAGGCAACTCTATCTTACTATTTCATAGCTCACATAAAAAAAGAGAAATATCACTGTATCTAACTAATGTGAGAATTACTAGATCAGTACCTTTGAATTATTTTTATTGAATAGGCTGGATAAGAAATCTATCCAAAACCGCTTAACCTAAACTATCGCTAAGACAAAAGTCTTAAAAAAGTTATTATTTTTTAGGGTTTAAAATTTAGACTATTTTCTTGAAGCTTGAGAAAAATTCAGAACGACTTAATATAAATTAACATATTGTTTTTATTTAAGAATATTTGACTTCTGAACAACTTACTTGCTTTGCCGAAAAAACAGTTAATTTTTTCTCTAAAAAGATTTTACTTCTTAATCTCACCTGATCTTCATCGAGTTTTATAGCCCTTCATGGGCACTTTACCTGTTTTCTGAGAAAAGCCTGTTAAACTAATAAATAACAAGTTAATTACTTGTTAATCTCTCATCAAAAGGAAATTTGTTTCGTTTCCAGAGGATGCATTACCACGCTGGCTTGGGTCGTAAGCAATTCGCTGACGAGAGAGACTCAAGAACTGACGAGACGTGACTCTTTACACCTCAAACAGGTTGTTATGCCAGCTTTACAGTCATCTCGAAAAGTGACTTCTACGCTAAAAGAAGCCAACTCACCTGAATCGAGAATAAGATAAGAAAGCTGGATACAGAATCAGACAGTCACTTCTACCCCCTTAGGTGCCATCTATCTTTAATGCATAATTTCGAGTAGGCAGCTACTCCCTGCTTGAGATTTGCTATTCACTTTTTTCGCTCTTCAGGGATTAATAAGGAAAGATTCAATCTTTCTAAATCGTTGGTTATTGCGACTATTTACTCGTTTTTGGGGTCGTCTGGAATAGCAGAAAATCGGGGAACCTTTCCACCGATAAGAGCTATTGCATTGTTTAGGGGGACTTATAAAACGAAATTCAACCCTTATAGTTTCAACGATTGGATGAGACACAGGTAGATACAATGAACACCATTTCTATGGCTAGCTACAGATCTTCCCAAAGGCTAAACCCCCTCTCGTTATTAGCACAATTATCTAGTCGTCAGGCTAATGGGTGTTTGCAAGTATCTAGTGGCTCTGTTTCTTGGTCAATCTACTTAGAACAGGGAAAACTGATTTATGCCTCAGATTCAGTTGACCCCTTTGAGCGACTCGACCGTCACTTGCGTCGCCTCAGTCGTCAAATTCCGACACTTGTCAGTGCCGTCCGAGTTCAGGTTCGTCTGATATTTGAATCAGACTTGGAGAGTCAGTCTAGTCAAAATCCTGATTACCAAGCCATTTGCTGGCTGGTCAATCAACAGTATCTCAATACGCAAGAAGCCGCCAATCTAATTGAAGAATTAGCGGAAGAGGTAATTGTATCATTTCTTTCAGTAAAAGAAGGAAACTACCAATTAATTGAGCAAAACCAATTAGAAGACTTACCTAAATTTTGTCGTCTCGATCTACGAACGCTCGTGGAACGCTGTCACGAACAGTTGCGACGACAACAGACAGTACAATCAACAAGTTCAACTTCCGAACAGCGGGCTGACTCGGTTAGTCAAAATGTTACTCCACCTAAGCTTGAACTCGTTCAAAAAGCTACCTCCCAAAGCAGTACAGCTCCCCAAACAGAGAAAGCGAATCCCCTTGGAAACTATCAAGGAAAACAACTCACGAAAAGTACATACACTATTGCTTGCATTGATGATAGTCCAACCGTTTTAAATGCTATTAACTCCTTCCTAGATGATAAAAGTTTCTCCGTTGTCATGATTAATGACCCAGTGAGGGCATTAATGCAAGTTGTGCGAATCAAGCCCGACTTAATTTTGCTTGATGTTGAGATGCCTAACTTAGACGGCTATGAGCTATGTTCTCTCTTGCGAAAGCATTCGCTTTTCAAGAATACCCCAATTGTCATGGTGACGGGAAATACGGGCTTTCTTGACAGAGCTAAAGCAAAACTGGTAAGAGCATCAGGATACTTAACAAAGCCTTTCAACCAGTCGGAGTTACTCAAGATGGTGTTTAAACACTTATCGTAGAAGTTCTTCACTTATGCAAAAAAATCAGTAGGCCACACTCATTACTCTCTGAACAAGTGAAAAACTTGTACGCCTTATCCAAAACGGACTTAGCAATAGTCGAGTTAATTAATCGTGAGGCTACAACACATGAGTAAAACATTGATGGGCACAATTTTGATTGTAGATGATAACATCTCTGAGCTGGAGTTAATTAGCCATTACCTAAGAGAAGGAGGTTATACCGTAATCAATGCCATTGGGGCAAAAGAAGCTCTAAGTAAGGTTTCGGAACAAAAGCCAGATGTGATCATCACCGATGTAGTCATGCCAGGAATGAGTGGGTTTGAGTTATGTCGCCGCCTCAAGACTCATCCAGAAACAGAAAAGGTACCTATTGTCATTTGTTCTTCTAAAGACCAAGAAATTGATCGTCTCTGGGGCATGAAACAAGGGGCAGATGCCTACATAACCAAGCCTTTTACCCGCGAACAAATCCTGCGTGCCATCAAAGCTGTTGCCGTTTGAGTCAATTCTTATGTTGAAGACTGAAGACTGAAATAGATCTAGTTGCCCAAACAAAAGCCAAGGCTTGTATCAGAACTTCATACTTCATACTTCATATTTCATACTTCATTTGTCAATGAATACTTCAGCACTCGCCCCCAGAACAAATCAAAATACAAACAAAAAAAATCTAGGGGATACTTATCTTAAATTTCAGTTTGGTCAACAAACACCAGCAGTTTTATCAATGGGACGGGCACAGGAAGTTGTAGTCTTACCCGTCGGGCGTCTAACACCAATGCCGAATATGCCCCCCTATGTCATGGGATTACTGAATCGACGCTCAAAAGTGCTGTGGGTGATTGACCTAGCGAGGATGCTGGGGCTACCAGGAATCGAAAGCAATGTTCCGCATTACAACTTAGTGATTATCAATAGTGGGTCAGTTTCTTTAGGACTAATCGTACAGGCAATAGAAGGAGTAGTACGACTAACACAGGAGAGCATTCAATCTCCAGTTGGACAAGTGTCATCGGGTCTACTACCCTATTTACGCGGATGTGTATTGCAAGAGCAAGAAATTTTATTAGTGCTGGATGCCGAGGCAATTATGCGATCACCTCTTCTACACAACGCTTAAGCTCTACCATTTAAAGGCTGAATGTTAAAGGCTGAATGAGAAATGATGAAGAATAAAACCAATGAACGTTCAAAGAATGAACCTGAATTAATCAAGAACAAGAATCATCTCAATTTATCTTTTTTAGTTCATTCCCTATTCTTTTCAAATTTATCCTTTATCTTTTCTTTCCTATCCTTGAAATATTTCTCGGTTAGTTGCCAATTTATTATCACGTAATGGTGCTTGTTTCATGATTAAACAATTCAATACAGCCAGCAATGGTGATAATCAAATTCCCGATAGTATCCATCAAAATAGAGTAATTAGCAACGGCTATAATCACTCACAAAAAGTGCAAGCCGAGCTACAGGAAGACACCTTCCAGCCTACAGTGCTGAGCGCGTATGTACCCTCTCAAAAATCTAGCAGTTCACCACCTATTCAGACATGGAGACAGCTAAGCTTAAAAACAAAAGCAACAGCTTTAGCCATTGCCCTTGGTGTACTCCCAGTCATTGGGATTGGAGGAGCCAGCTTTGTTGTAACCCAACTCGCACTTAAAGAGGAAATCAAGGACACCTCCTCATCCCGCATACTACCGGAGGAACGAAGTAGAGCTAACGACCTCTTTGATCAACAAACTAAAGCTCTCGAAAGTAAACTTGCCCTCATCCTGCTGTTGGGAATTGGAGCTACAGCAGCTATTGCTGGGAGCGTAGCAATCCTATACACCAAACGTGTCACCCAAGCCATTCAACGTGCGACCAACGCTCTTCGTCAACTAAGCCAAGGCGAAGCGAACATCCACACAATCGTTGAAGGCTCTGACGAACTTGCCCTCCTCTCATCTAACATCAACGGGATGGCTGACTTTGTTCAGACTCTCTTAGAAGAGCAAAAAGCTTTGAGAGCGCGGATTCAAACCTATGCAGACACCTTGAGCGCCTCCACTCGCGGTGACAGTCAATTTCTCTTCGAGCAAGCCGTTAATGAAGCTAAAAAGCAACTAGGCGTGGATCGAGTCGTGATCTATGGCTTTGAGCCTGACTTATCAGGTAGCATTGTTGCCGAAGCAGTCGATCCCGGTTGGCCTCGCGCCTTGGCAGACCGAATCAGCGATCCTTGTATTCCCGGCAAACTTCTAGAAGAGTACAAACAAGGACGAGTTGTTCCCACCAGCGATGTCCGGACTACTAATTATTCCCCTGCACATCTACAGTTGTTGAACCGACTTCAAGTCAAAGCCAACCTAGTGGTTCCCATCGTCGCCGCCGACAACCTACTCGGTCTTTTGGTGGCGCATCAGTGTTCGAGTACTCGGGTATGGCAGGATACAGAAATTCATTTCCTCCAGCAGTTAGCCACTCAAGTTGGTCTTTCTTTAACGGGTGTAAGTCTGGCGGCTCAAAGAAAAGCCGAAGCTGAGCGTGCCCAACAACTCAATGAAATTATCTCTCGCGTTCGGGAATCACTTCATATCGAAGACATCTACCATTCCGCTGTTACAGGCGTCCGAGAAGCGCTGAAAACTGATCGAGTGGTTGTCTATTTGTTTGACGAAAACTGGCAAGGAACCATTGTTGCCGAATCGGTAGGAAACGGCTGGCCCACATCAGTTGGCGCGAAGATTGCCGATCCTTGCTTTGCCGAACAATATGTTGAAAAGTACAAGCGGGGTCGAGTCAAAGCGACGGAGAACATTTACGACGCTGGCTTAACCAAGTGTTACCTGAGCCAACTCGAACCTTTTAAAGTAAAGGCTAATTTGGTGGCTCCCATTTTGGTAGAGGGCAAGTTACTCGGTCTTTTAGTAACCCATCAGTGTTCGAGTACACGACCTTGGCAAGAGTCGGATATCACTTTCTTCAAGCAGGTAGCGATTCAAGTTGGCTATGCTTTAGACCAGGCCGCTCTCTTGGAACAGCGAGAACAAGCCCGCATCGTCGCGGAAATGGTCTCTGTTGAGCAACGTCAAGAGAAAGAAGCCCTTCAGCTCCAGCTTTTAGAACTGCTGAGTGATGTGGAAGGAGCCGCCCGAGGAGACCTCACCGTGCGTGCTGATGTGACCACTGGTGAAATCGGCACCGTAGCTGACTTCTTCAATGCGGTAATTGAAAGTTTGCGAGAAATTGTCACCAACGTGAAAACAGCCGCAACTCAGGTTAACAGCTCACTCTCGCAAAACGAAGAGGCAATCCGTCAACTTTCGGAGGCAGCGCTCAAGCAAGCCGAGGAAACGACCCATACCCTGGACTCGGTTGAGCAAATGACCCGTTCAATTCAACAGGTGGCAGAAAATGCCAGCAAGGCTGCCACCGTCGCCCGCACTGCCTCATCCACTGCTGAATCGGGAGGACTAGCTATAGACCGATCAGTACAAAATATTCTCAAGTTGAGGGAAACCGTAGCCGAAACAGCGAAAAAGGTCAAGCGTCTGGGTGAATCGTCCCAGCAAATCTCTAAGGTTGTTTCCTTGATTAACCAAATTGCTCTGCAAACTAACTTGTTAGCCATCAACGCTGGGATTGAAGCGGCGCGGGCTGGTGAAGAAGGTCAGGGTTTTGCCGTGGTGGCAGAAGAAGTCGGGGAACTGGCGGCGCGCAGTGCTGCGGCAACGCGAGAAATCGAACAAATTGTTGAGAACATCCAAAAAGAAACAGCGGAAGTGGTCGAGGCGATGGAACTGGGTACGACCCAAGTAGTGGAAGGAACCCATCTGGTTGAGGATGCCAAGCAGAGTTTGAATCAGATTTTGGATGTGTCTCGCCAGATTGATGCTTTAGTGCAATCAATTTCAAGTGCGACCGTATCTCAAGCGGAGACATCTCAAGCTGTTACTGAGTTAATGAAGGAGATTGCTAAGGTGTCAGAACGCACTTCTAATTCCACTCGTAGGGTTTCTGGCTCTCTCAAAGAGACAGTAGGAATTGCTCAGGAATTGCAGGCATCTGTGGGTACGTTCAAAGTTGGTGTAACGGATCAAGTCATTAGTCACTAGTTATTCGTTATTAACAGTTACCGTCACGCCCTTTATAGTACTCGATCTCCTCTTGTACTAAGGATTATTTAAAAATCACGCCCAGATAAGCCATGTCACAAGACAAGGAACGTGAAATTCAGCTCCAGTTCCTGGAAGAAGCACAAGAGTACCTGGACACCATTGAATCGGTGCTCCTGGGCTTAGCCGATAACCACATTGATGGACAACAAATGGATGCTGTTCTACGAGCAGCTCATTCGGTCAAGGGCGGTGCCGGGATGATGGGGTATCAGACATTGAGTCAGCTGGCTCACCGTCTGGAAGATTCTTTCAAAGTCTTAAAAGCTCAGAGAAATTCCCTTGAAATTGACGATTCCCTCGAAAGCTTACTGCTTGCGGCAGTAGACCGCCTGCGCCAAGTGCTTACCCTAAACCGCCAGGGAGCTAATGTTGATGAACAGTGGCTGGCAACCGTTGGCAACCCAGTTTTTGAAAAACTACATGAGCGCCTCGGAGACCCGGTCGCAGATGACGCGGCTACCATGCTGGGGGCAGAAGACGGAACTAATGTAGCGGCACTTCTGTTTGAAACAGAAGTGGAGGGGTGCCTCAATCGTCTAGAGGCGGTTTTAGCTGACCCACTTTCTCCTTGCTTAGAGGAAGAACTTTCAATCATGGCTCAAGAGCTGGGAGGCTTGGGCGAAATGCTACAGTTGGAGGCTTTTACCCAACTGTGTGAATCTGTAATTCAATACCTAGAAGCGGCTCCTGAAAACGTAAAAGAGATTGCTTCTCAAGCGCTCGCTGCCTGGAGGCGATCGCAAGCTTTGGTGCTGGTCGGCCAAATTAACACGCTACCGACCTCTATCAACGGGTCTGGAGTAGAGACGCCCGTGAACGCTAGAGTTGCAGCAAGTTCTACTCAACTCAGTTCGGGTTCAACACTCCAAAGTACCAAAGCTCTAACCAGTCAACAGGAGGAATTAACTACAGAATTTGACATCAATGCGCCTCTTGAGTCGCCCACTCTCCCCTCATTTACCTCCTGGGATGAGTTATCAGAAGAAGTTGCGTTACCACGAAATAGCGCTTCTGTTTCAAAAGTTGTCCCTACAGATTCCTCAATACATACAAATGTTCCGGTAGAACATATCTACCTCGTAGAGGAGAATTGGCACGAGGAGGATAAGACCGCAGAATTTGACATCAATGCGCCTCTTGAGTCACCCACTTTCCCTACTACAAACGTTCCGGCAGAACCTCTGTACTCCTTTGATGAATCTCCAGAACAACAAGTTGTTGTGCCTCAAAAGAGTACCTCTCTTTCTAGAAAGGTTCAAACGGTTCAAAGTGAGGTTCAAACAGCAGACATCAGATGGCAAGAAGTTAAATCCAACCCCACCACCAAAACTCAACCATCAGAGAGCCAGGAAAATACAGTCCGAATTCCAGTTCGGCAGCTAGATCGACTCAACGATCTCTTTGGAGAACTCACCATCCAACGCAACGGCTTGAGCTTACACTTGGGACGTTTACGTAACCTGATTGAAACTCTCAGCCGCCGCGTTAGCAATCTGGAGCAATCGAATATTCGCCTCCGAACCGCCTACGATACAGTGGCAACCCAAGCGGCTCGAGAGGGGGTAGGTAACAGGAGACTGGAAAACTGGGGACTGATGACTACTACAGAAGTCTCGCCCGAGCGTCTCTACGGACTGAACCAAATTCTTCCCCTACCCCAATCACCAATTCCCAATCACCAAGGAACACACCCCGGAGAAGGCAACACACCACAAACATTCAAGGCGACATCGAACACTGGAGCAAACTTCGATGACCTTGACAACAGCACCCTCAACATCAACAGCCGATTTGATGCCTTAGAAATGGATCGCTACAGTGACTTACATCTGCTGTCGATGGAAGTGATGGAAACCATCGTTCAGATTCAAGAAGTCACAAGTGATGTTGGACTTAGCCTTGAGGATACTGACTCTACGACTCGTGAGCTAAACCAAACCGCTAAGCAGTTGCAAACCCACCTCACTCGGCTAAGGATGCGCCCCTTATCTGATTTGGTGGGACGATTTTCTCGAGCTCTACGAGATCTTTGTTTGCAGTATGGAAAGCAAGTCGAACTCAAAGTTGTAGGAAAGGGAACCCTAATAGATCGAAGCATCCTGGAGGCTCTTAATGACCCCTTGATGCATCTAGTACGCAATGCCTTCGACCACGGCATGGAAGACCCCAGTACTCGTCTGGCTCAAGGCAAGCCCGCTAAAGGCACGATTGAAATTAAGGCAGCTCACCGGGGGAACCAGACAATTATTACTGTCAGCGATGATGGTAAAGGCATCAACCTGGACAAAATCCGAGCCAAAGCGGAAGCCATGGGCTTGGATGCGGAGCTCCTCGCTGCCGCCAGTGAAGATGATTTGCTCTCGCTGATTTTTGAGCCCGGTTTTAGTACAGCTGAACGGGTCACAGACCTATCAGGTCGAGGCGTGGGTATGGATGTCGTTCGCAATAATCTCACTTCAATCCGTGGCGACATCCGAGTTGATACAACACCCCTGAGTGGAACAACCTTTACCCTTACGGTTCCCTTTACCCTCTCCGTCGCCCGAGTCCTGCTGGTGGAAAGTAATGGAATGCTATTGGCATTTCCCACTGATGTGATAGAGGAAATGCTCTTATTCAACCCCGAACAGGTATTGACAACCCCTGGCAGCGAAGTCCTCAAATGGGAAGAGGAGATGGTTCCATTGACTCGCCTAGGGGCGTGGCTAACGTTTTCCTGTCCCCGGAGAGTCACGACGCCTGAAGGTGTGCCTAGCATTAGTGAGCCAACGGTGCTGATGGTAAGTCAAGGAGATCAGTTGCATGGAATCGTGGTAGAACGCTGCTGGGGTGAACAGGAGGTGGCTATCCGTCAAGTTGAAGGTCCCCTAGCTATGCCTTCTGGCTTCGCTAGCTGTACGATCAAGGGCGATGGGAAAGTTGTACCACTGGTTGATACAACTTCCCTACTGCGCTGGATGAAGAGCGAGCGTTCACAATCGACGAGTACGGTTAATCACCTTCCCACTGGCAATCCTAGAACAAGTAGTAGCTACTCAGTTGACGTCTATCAAGACAACCCACCGACTCAACCCTTGCCAACTCACTCTTGCAAAGACACTATTCTCGTTGTTGATGACTCGATTAATGTCCGCCGATTTTTAGCCTTGGCTTTGGAAAAAGCTGGGTATTTGGTGGAACAAGCCAAAGATGGTCAAGATGCTGTTGAAAAATTGCTTGGTGGTGCCACGTGCTGTGCCGTCATTTGTGACATTGAAATGCCTCGTCTCGATGGTTATGGCTTTTTGGCTCGAATCAAATCAGATCCAGCCTACGAGTACCTGCCGATTGCCATGCTTACCTCTCGCACTGGGGAGAAGCATCGCCAACTGGCAATAACATTAGGCGCATCCGCCTATTTTTCTAAGCCCTACAATGAGCGGGAGTTATTAGGAACCTTAAAACAAATAATTACAGAAAGTCGAGAAAGAAAGCCCATTGCTTCAGGTGTACGATAAATTGCAAGGGCAGGGACTGGGGACTGGTAGAGACATCTCGAAGGGGCGTCTCTACTGACTGGAAACTGAAAGCGAATTTTCCTCTTCACCTACCCTCAATCCCCAATCCCTAATCTAAGAAAAACCTGCTACTCAATCCATCTTCATCAGTTATGGCTATTTTTTCTCCTCTTGCATCTCGACGCAAAAGCCGACGCATTGCCGAAGCAACCCAACAACTGATTGTTTTTCGCCTTAGAGATGAAAACTTTGCCCTACCTATTAGGGCAGTTCAAAAAGTTATCCCCATGGACAAAATTTATGGTGCACCAGGGAGTACTGGAGTGAGCCTGACACTGTATCAAGATCAAGAATTAATCGTCATAGACGTAGGTCGTCGGATCTTTAGAGGAAGACCGAGCAAAGATTCCTTTAAGAACAATCTTCCTCATCAAACAGAAGAAGCTCTCCAAGACACACCTTCAGTACAACACTATCTGCTAATTGTACAAAACTCATCTGGTCAAGTAATAGGATTGCCGATTGAGAAGCCACCTTCTTTGCTTCGTGTACCTGAGTCAGCCTTTACTCCCCTCTCGGCGTCCTATATTTCTGAAGGAAATCTTCGATGTGTCAGTGTACTCATCAAACAAAATAATGATGAACCGCCTCTATTTTTGCTTAACCCAGATCAGTTAGTTCAGGCTGAGCCAGCTTTACCTCCGGCAGCCAGCTATATGCAAAAAGCCCCAGAGAATCATTTCTAAGGGGCTTTCGCAGAATAAATACCCTGGCACAGAGCTATTTTGACAGGAGGTGACCCTCCAACTATCTTCGCCGCAGCAACGTTTCACTTCCGAGTTCGGGATGGAGTCGGTGTGGTGCCATTGCGCTATTTGCACCAGGAAAAACTGTGAGCAATGGGGAGTAGCGAGTGGGGAAATTTTTACTTTTTCCTACTCACAGGTCCCCTTCAAAACCCTGAAGACTGCATAGCAACATGCCAAAAATTGGTTGAGGTCAAGCCCTCGGTCGGTTAGCACGCCTTGGCTGCATACATTACTGCACTTCCACCTAGCGCCTAGCAAACAGGTGTTCTCCCTGTGACCTTACTGGATTGATTCCATGAGAGCACTCATCTTGAGGTGGGCTTCCCACTTAGATGCTTTCAGCGGTTATCCGCTCCGCACATGGCTACCCAGCGTTTACCGTTGGCACGATAACTGGTACACCAGCGGTGCGTCCCTCCCGGTCCTCTCGTACTAAGGAGGGCTCCTCTCAATGCTCTTGCGCCTGCACCGGATATGGACCGAA
>LLBZ010033064.1_pt4 | contig 16506 bp, 9 predicted proteins | sample 1489421 | NCBI WGS metagenome assembly LLBZ01 (sample SAMN04092657, study PRJNA295927) | soil metagenome | biome: Soil prokaryotic community; feature: Bulk soil; isolation source: soil from tomato rhizosphere | host: tomato cultivar Moneymaker | place: South Korea | collected 2011-11-01 | reverse complement strand
GCAAGCTCGGTCCACTGGTCGCCGTAGGTATCGTCATCGGCTCAGCGCTCGGCATCGCTCTCGTTCAATTCGCCGGCAGCGTGCCAAGCTGGGGGAGTGCCCCAGCTGACCCTTCGCTCGGCGTCGGGTGCGTCAGTCCTCAGGTTATAGACGGCGATACGCTACGGTGCGGCGCCACTCGCATCCGCCTTTCATCGATTGATGCGCCCGAACTGCCAGGCCATTGCCGCCTAGGTCGCGAATGCACTCCCGGCGACCCCTATGCCAGCACCGGCAACCTGCAGTCGCTGGTCGCAGGTCAGCCGGTGCAATGCCGCCAGACCGATACAGACCATTATGGGCGAGCGGTCGCTCGCTGCTCCGTGCAAGGTCAGGATCTGTCGTGCGCCCAAGTCAAAGGCGGCTTCGCCGTCAGGCGGTATGGCTTCCTGATCTGCTGAGTAAAATGCACGCAGAGCGGCTGGGCAATCCTGGAAACAGAGGCGATCGACCCTTTATTGACGCTCAGCTCCAAATTTTTCAATCCCAGGTCCGGTCGGTCTGCTCACTCAGTTTCAGGGCCGGGGCTGCCTGGTAGGCAACCGTCTGGTTTGGAGCCGAGGTGTTGAAATAGCTGCTGCTGGAATAGAGACGGCTCCCCGCTGCCTGACCCTCTAGTTGCGCCGCAAGCGTCGCAAACCGATTACCACACCACTGATCGAAATGATCAATCCGGCACCCGACAACATCCAGACCAGAAAATGGCGCAACGGCGGCCACACGATGAGCCAAGGAAAGTCCAGGCTGTGCAGCGCGTTGAACAGCCAGCGGTTGCTGCGACCTCCCGATCCCATCTGTCCCAGCATCGCACCAGTCGCAGGATCGACATGAAGCCAGGTTTGCTCTGGATCGTCGAACTTCAGTCGCAGCACAGGCAACGGGCGGATATCATCGCGCGGATCACCGGTTGAATACCAGTAACGATCGGGCCGCTCCAGCTTCTCCACCCCGATCAGCTTCGCCCCCGGCATGGCGGTTCGCGCCGCAGCTATGATGCGTGAACTCTCCATCACCACTGGCCGCGCTGTTGCACCATCTACAATCCTCGGACTTTCTCCGTCCCAGAGCGTTATGACAGGTTGCCCACCCATCCAGCCGAAACGCACTTCCCGCGCGTCCGCGCCGACCTGCGCTAGCGCGCGTATGTCCGTAGATGCGAAGCCGGGTCGCGCCCCGGAATAGAGGCTGACCACATCCTCCCGACCCTTGTCACGCAGCCCGCCCCACGGACTCATGGACAGCCATCCGCTGAATATCCACGTCACGAGGAACAGCCCTCCGATCATCCCGCCAATATGGTGCAATTTCATCCAGCCGCGATAGGGGCTGACCGATCCTGACTTGTAGCGAACTCTCAGCCTGACCCTGAGCAGCCCGATCCACATCCCCGCCAGCGCGCCCAGTATCCCGATGCCGGACGTCCACAGCACTGTCTGGCGCCATGGTTCCTGGAACACGCGCAGCGCTTCGAAATAGATCCAGTGCGGCACCGCGCCGAGCCAGTTCCAGAACCGCTCCCGCGCAGTCGTATTTTGCACCACCTCACCGGTTCGCTGGCTGATATAGATGTCAGACACGGCGGCATCGGCTGTGCGCACGCGCCAGAAGGGCGACATCGCCTTGTAGGCCCGAGTAACGACCCACTGGTCATGATCAACCGGATCAACCGATACGGCTGGCGCACCGACCAGCGCCGCAGCGATCGCTTTGGCGCGGCGCGCATCTACAGCGCGGATTTCCGTCCCCGTTCGGGCCGACACGGCGCGCCGCCCTTCCGCCGTGACGATGCGGTAGACCGGTTCACCGCCGCTCATTCCCAGCCGCATTTCGGCTGGGGCGTCCACCTCTCCAAGACCCGACAATGCCCGGTTCGGCCTCACATGCACCTGCCGCCAGTCGATTGGTGCAGCCGTCGCCACCCGCTCCGCCGCACGGAAGGAGGGAAAGGAGACATAGAGCATCACCAGCCCAGAAAAGAACCAGGTGGCAAAGAGCAGGCAAAGCCCGATGCCGGTCCAGCGATGAAAGACGTAAAGCCACCGCTTCACCGCCTTCCACAGCGCAGTGGCGGCGGGAGCCGATGACCCCCGCCGCGCCACGAACGTCCCCTCAGAAAGCGACATGGAGCGTCGCCTCTACCGTGCGCGGATCGCCCAATACCCACTGGCTGTTGCCATAGGTCGCACGGGCATAAGTCTCGTTGAAGATATTTCGCACGCGCAGCGCGGCGCTCGCGCCTTCGACAAACTGCCAGCGCAGTCCCGCGTCGGTCAGCGTATAGGCCGGTACGACCCGGCTGTTTGCGGCATCCTGATAGCGTTTCCCGACATGGCTGACGCCGCCGTCGAGCACCCAGTTGTCGGCAAATTCCCAGCTGACGAAGGCGTTGGCTGTCTTCGCCGCGACATTGCTCGGGCGATTGCCGGCCCGCTGAAAAAGCACGCCGCCCACCGATTCCGCGAAATCATCGTAGCGTGCGCGCACCAGCGCACCGTTCAGCGTGATGCTGAGACGATCCACCGGCTCGAGGAACAAGGACGCCTCCACCCCGCAGGAGCTTTGCTGGCCTACCTGCACCTGAATGGTGGGAATTAGTGGGTCGGACGTCAGCAGCTTGCGCTTGACGATGTCATAGACGGCGAGCGTCCACTGGCCACGGGATCCCCAAAAGATATGCTTGATCCCCGCCTCATATTGGCGGCCGGTCGATAGGTCGAAGGCGCTTTGCGTGACGCTGGTCGATACCAGCGCGCCTACCGGATCGGCCGCAGTCGCATATTGGCCGTAGAGCGCCAGCGACGGCATGGGATTATAAACCGCCCCGACGCGCCAGGTCACGGCATCGGGCGTGGCCGTGAAGTTATTGGCAGTGTTCACATAATCGGTCTTGGTGATTTCCGGCCGGTCATAGCGCACACCGCCCACCAGCGAGAACTGCTCGCTCAACTTCAGCCGGTCCTCTGCAAAGATTGCATATTGCCGGATGCGATTGGTATAGCGCGGCCTGGTCGGCGCGCCGGGCTGATGGAGGAACAGCCCCGGATCGGGATCGGCGGCGTCGATCAGGCGCGTCGCATTGTTGCCGCTGTTGCTGACATTCTTGTAACTGATGCGATTGACGTCGAACCCTACGACCAGTGTGTTCTCCAACCCGGCAACGCCATGGTTCAGCGTGGCGGTAGTGCGGTTCCCCGTCTGCTTCTGGATGTGGTAGAGTTCCAGGAAGCTGGACTGACGCACCTGTGCGGGAGTGCTACCCGTCCCGGGGACGAAGGTGACGTTTTCCGCATTCTTCCAATATTTGTTGGCCCACAGATGGTAGAAGGCACTGCGGATGGTCAGCGCCTCCGATGGCGTCCATGCCACCTTTGCCTGACTCCAATTGTCGCGGAAGCGCAGCCGTGCATCGGCGACGTTGTAGTTATTCTTGCGGATCGACCGATCGAGCTTGCCATTTACTAGCGGTACGCCGAACCAGGTGCGTGGGTTCTGCTCGCTATAGTCGTGCGACAGGGTGATGCTGAGGTTCGCGGCCGGTTTCAGCCGGATTGCTCCGGCCAGCGCCACCGCATCGGCATCGCCCCGCTCCATCCAGCCTTCCGACCGACGGAAGCTGGCGTCCGCGCGGAAAGCTACGCCGTCCGTGACCGGACCACCCGCACCGACGCCGATGTTGAAACTGTCGTAAGAGGCGACGCCGAAACGGCCACTGGCCTGCATTTCTTCAGAGGGCTGCTTGCGCACGACGTTGACCGCGCCACCGATCGCGCCCTCACCATAGAGGACCGACGCTGGCCCGCGCAGTATCTCCACGCTCTGCGCCATCCAGGGATCGGCCGGGAAGGTCAGCGTGTTGTTGTACATCCGCATTCCGTCATAGAGGGTCATCACCGAATTCTGCCCGGTAAAGCCCCGCGCGGAGAGGCCAAAGCCGAACACGCCCGATGTGTTGACGATCCCGGTCGCCCGCGCGGCGGCGTCCTGAATGGTAAGGTCGCCGCGTAGGCGAATGGCATCGCCGTCCAGCGTCTCTACGCTCGCTGGCATCTCCATCGCGGTCAGGCCAAGTCGGCTCGCTCCCTCACTCTTCATGGTGAGGCGCAATGGATCGACCACGCCGGTGACGACGATGGTGGAAGCATCTGCAGCCTCGTCAGCTGCAGCATTGGCCAGAGCAGCGTTCATGGACAAAATTACAGGCACGGACAGTGATGCGGCCACAATGGCAGCCGATTTGAACTTCGACATGATCTTCCCCCGTCGGCGTCGCACGACAAATGGACGGGGGCTTACCGTTCACGAACGGTCGGCAGCCAGCATCGGCCGGACGCCAGGGGCGACCGACAACGGCGTCCGATGCGGCCCCAGCCGCTCGTTCGTCGCTCAGACGGAGTTCACCGTGCCGCGGCCATCCCCTGGACCAAGGCAAGAGCGACCAGACGCCGGCAGGTCTCCTGGCTCATGGGTCATCGCTTGATATACGGCCTTCCCAGGCCTCGCATGATTTAGCGTCCGGCCCAGTGGCTGGCGGATCGGTCATAAAGCCGTCCGCGCCTGTATATCGCGCTCGCCACTTACAGTTGCAGGGACAGCCTCGGATTTGGATGACCATAGCCATCCTCACCGCGTTCCCATTTTAATCCCCATCTCCGGGGAACCGACGCGATCTTTGTCTTCTCAGCACCAAGGCGCCGAGCTGACGCGGCTGTCTATGCTTCTCACATCGCCAGCGCAAGAGACTTCCGCATCTTCCCAGGGGCAGAAAGGCACTGTTGGCGCAGAGAAATGGCAGTCGAGTGGCGAGAAAGGGCGCACGGGAGATGTGATCTGGGTGCTGGCTCCGCGCAGATGCGAGGAGCCAGCCGATTTCAGATTTCTGTGCCTTCTGCCAAAGTCAGGGCGTCCTCCACGTCAACGCCGAGATATCTGACCGTGCTCTCAATCTTTGTATGGCCAAGCAGGATCTGGACTGCACGGAGGTTGCCCGTCGCCTTGTAGATGATCGATGCCTTTGTCCTGCGTAGAGAGTGCGTACCATAGTCCTCGCTCGGCAGGCCAATCCCCGTGACCCACTCGTCAACCAGGCGGGCATATTGACGGGTGCTCATGTGAGCCGAATGATCGGTTCGGCTCGGGAAGGCATAATCCTCCAGGGAGCCGCCGCGCAGTTCCAGCCATCGGAGCAGGCTGGCGCGAGCGTCATCCATCAGCTCGAACTGGACAGGCCGCCCAGTCTTTTGCTGAACAACGATCGCACGCGTCCGAATTTTCCGATCACATACGATGTCGCCAATCTTGATCTTCACCAGATCACAACCGCGCAGTTTGCTGTCGATGGCGAGGTCGAAAAGCGCTCTGTCGCGGGTCCGTCCATGCTGATCAAGGAAGAACCGGATTGCCCAAATCTGGCGGGGTTTCAATGCGCGCTTCGCGCCGACTTTGCGTCCCGAATTCCACGACACTCGCTCGCGTGCGGCGGGATCAAACTCTGATAATCCCATGACACATCTCCAGTGGCCATGATTGGCCAGGGGAGAAACGTTCAGACGCGCCGGAGGCAGCAGATCTCGCGCCGTCGTGTAAGGCAGGCAAAAGTTAGCGAATTTCGATAAACTCACCTAACTTCCCTATAAAATCGCCTCTGTCCTCGACCCTTCTTTGCCATTCGACGCTCCAATTCCATTCCCCGGTAGCGGACTGTCAGCTAATCTGGCTGCGCGCCTCTGAGAATGGACAATTGCGGCCCGCCGGCCTACCGGCCGTCGATTGCGGAAGCAGATAACGGCGCTTGAACTGCAACGCCTCCACCAATGTCGGACTTATCGTTAATCCGGTCGTCCTGCCTACCTTGTAGAGATTGCCAGCTGGTATGATACCGAAGGTGATCACCGCCTGCATTTTCTCCGAGATGAACCTTGTTTCGCCTAAGTAATGGTAGAGAAGTGCGATTTGGTTTGTTAGGGTATATTATGACCAGATAAATCTGAGGGGTGATACTTGGCCACAGCTCCGGTCGGGGTTCCCACGCCGAACAGCGTGGCACTGTCTTTGCGTCTGCTTACAGTCTCGACGCCGGTCGAGGCGTTGAAGGCAGATCATGACCTTCGTCCCATAGCCAGCGCCATCGGATCTTTGTGGGTAGGGCAGTCGCCAGCGACCCCTCCAGGATGGGTCAGTTTTCTTGCGCCTCTGGCGCCCGAGGCGCCCACGCAGTTGCGAACGCAGAGTTGCGCTGCAATTCTCTTTGTAGAAACCGTAAAGCCTGCTCAGCGCCTATTCGCTATTTGCTTTGGCCAGGGGCATCATGCCTTGAGCGACGGTGCCATTGAACGGGGCTTCGGCTTGAAGGTGACACTCAACCAGGTGTCTCGTGATCGCTTGCGCACAATCGACAGTGCTGCGCTCGATTCCACGGTCATGCAGCGGCGTACTCAGGCTAGCCGCAACGCAGATCTCATCGCCTTCGACATAGACACGGATCGCGAACTGATAAGGCTCGCATCCGGCTCACCCTTGACAGCCGACTTTGCCAAGGCTCTGAGCGGACGAGACACCTTGAACGTTCGGCAGAATATTTTGCCCAAGTCGATCGTAGCATATTGCGAACGGGCACTCGAAATTTACGGTCAGCAACATTATCGACGTGATTTTGGCTTTATTGATCACGTGCAGCCCGTTGCGGACAAACTCCTATGCGCCACACTCGACGCGATTGTATTTGCGGAGTTGGTTGCGCTCGTGGGAAATAAGCCTTCAGATCTTCATCTCGCTATCCCCGATATTTTGGCGCCCGACGATGATTTTGAACTGGGCTATTTTGGCATAGGCTTGAAGCGCGGGAAGAAAGCTTCATTCCGCGAGCTCGCGATCGAAGATTATGTGGCTGAATTGCAGCGCGGCGATATGTCTGCGATCCCAGACATGGCGGCTCTAAAAGCGTCCCACGAAATCTGCGTGATCGAGAATGGACAGACCGATCGGACCCATCGCCGACGACTCTATTCCTGTTTCGTCTATGAGACGCGGCATAAGCGCCAGACCTATGTGCTTTTCGATGGGCAATGGTATCTCGTAGATCGCGGTTTTCATGCCGAGATCGAAAAGGCTTATCAGGCGCTGCTTGCCCCCGCATTTCTAGCCTCGACGACGGCAAAGAACGAGCGCGATCTCATTGCCGCGCTGCTAAGTGATCCCAATCTTCTTTGTCTCGATCAGGGGCGGGCCAGCCCGACCGATGCGGCAGGCGCCAATCTTGAGCCCTGCGACTTCCTGTCGAAAACGCGCCAACTCATCCATCTTAAAGACGGGCATGGCTCGGCGCCGCTCAGCCATCTCTGGAACCAAGGCCTTGTCTCGACCGAAAGCCTCGTGCGTGACGCGGGCTTTCGAACCGCCTTTCGCAAGGTTATTGCCAAGCGTGAGGCTAAATATAGCCGCTCCGGTTTCCAGCCGCTTATTCCTGATGGCCGCTCAAAACCCGTCCCGGCCAATTTCACGGTCGTCTACGGCGTGATGCGTCATGCCCACGCGCGCACGAAAACCCTCGGACTGCCCTTCTTTAGCAAGATTGCGCTGCGGTCTGTGGCGCAGCGGCTTGACATGATGGGATTCAAGGTCGAGCTTCACCTTATCGAGAAGGTCTGAATGTCTGGATCCCCAGGCCTGTTCCTAGAAGCCGAAGTTCGCGAATGTTTATTGCGCCCTCCTATCCGGCTGTTGGCAGGACACCCGACCCTTTGTGGACGCTCAACGGTCCATCATAGCTTTCTATATATGCAGACGGTCCGTTTTCTGGCTGCTGTTGGCCAGAGCCGGTCGATTACCTCACCTCCGGAAAACCTCCGATCATATCTGAAGCGGCGGAGGGAGCCCAGATGCAAATAAGTGCTTCTAAGGCTTGAATCATAACGGCTGAGTTCCAATGTGGCTTGAGGCTATATGTTGGGGTGCCGGTGACAGAGAAGCGTTTTCCAAATCATAGTGCCTACCTGAAGGCCCCAAAATCCGTGGTTGACGCGCTTGCTGGCATTCAGTCGGATCTGGTGCAGATTGCGGCGACCAAGAGAATACCACTCAGCGATATTCAAGCTGGCCTATATTCGCATGCTGGCCTGTCCAGTGACGGCGATAAGGTAATTTCAGCCACTGGAAACCAGCCAGTTCCCGAGGCAGGAAAATGGTCTGAGCGCAACGCATTTGGGTGGATTATCATCCGCAAAGATTTGCCGATGACCACTAAATCCTTCGCATTCGAAGCACCTAACTTTGGCGATGCTGCCCGCAATGGCACCAGCATGCGCGTCATCCAGAGAGAGGTCTATCAGCGGCAGGTTTTCGAGCCTCGCGGCTTGCTGATCAATACCGAGATCATGGCGGTCACCGGCGATACATTTGTGGTGAAGTTCTCGTTGAACGAATTGCTCGACCGGAAGCATCGGGAGTTTGACCGCCTCTTACTGTGGTCGCTCAACGTCCTAAAGGAAAACGTTGGCATCACAGGCGTCCATGCTGCTGATGCGAGCCGCGAAGACTTCCTTGGTAGCCTCACGCTGTCGTGGGAAATCTTTCCGCCGGGCACAGTCAATGAGGTTGTCGCGCGGCTAGCGAAGTCGCCGGCGCGGCCCGGGAACGCACCCGACTTCGAACAGCATGTCCGCGATCGCGTTGCGTTGTTCGAAAGGCTAAAGCCCATCAATTACATTCGTGGCCAAGGCGGTTTCGGTTCCTATTTCGGGGCGCAGTTTGCTGACGATCTCGTCGTTTTTGAAAACCTTCGCTACGGTAATGCGATCTACATACTCTATGAAAACTGGGAAGACATTTCCAGGCGTTCACGCCTCGACCTACTACGTGATAACGACGCGCAGTTCGACCGGATTGCCCACGTTGCAGATTGGCAGGATCGGCTACAGGAGCTGATTAAATTTCAGCTGCTGCAACGTCGGCGGCGGCGGCGTTAAGCCGGATTGATAATCGCGCTTCGGTCCCGGGAATGTACAGGACTGCCCGATTATTCTGCCATTCTGCACTCCGATCTAACCTCGGCAAATGTTGGCTGTTAGAAAGATCTAAAGTTCGACATGTGTCTCGGGAGCGTTAGAACAGGGTTAGATAGCGTCTCCCGCTACCCACCGTTTATGGATGTTCAGCACGAGCCGGCCGCACCCAAGTGCAGAATGTCGACTAACCGCGGGCGTGAAGCCCTACTGGGCGGATTGGTAGTGACCTATCATAGCAGTCAACAGCCGTTTATCTCTAGACCCTCACCTGCGTTGGCGACATACTCGTGAGCTGTAAAGCTGCTTCGGGAGGTTTCATTGAGCACGGGGGATCCATCGCTGAATGTACCGAAGAAGCGTGCTACTGAACCTTTGAGCAGACGCCTTTACGTTGTAGTTGATGAGGCGAAATGTCTCTACCAACCCGATCCAGACGCAGCTGTTCGGTTAGTTCCTCCTTATGGAACGCAGGTCGATGTTGTTCGTCAGGAAGGGTGTTGGGTACTCATTCGATATTGTGGAAAAGAGGCATGGTCGCCGCAGGAAAATCTCTCTGTTGATCTAGTCCCTAGCAAACCCACGTTGCACGTCGGGATTGTTCCGGAGCCCAACTACGGATTCACTTCGTTCAATCAAATAAATTCGCCGATGGGTCTCGTGGAATACGGCCCGCGAGGAGGACGATACGTGCGGACATCGTCAGGCTTCCGTCGATATTTTTGACCGGTACTAAATTTGACGGCGACATCATTACACTCGAGGTGTCTCCACCACGTGCCGACCCTTGTCAGCCGTTCAGCTGCCGATTTTCCGTTCTCAGGTGCGGCCGGTCCGCTATGCCATTCTGGACGCCCAAGATTCGTGGTTCGACTGCTGACAGCTTTCGGGTGATGCAATATGCAAAGAGGCTAATTGTCGGGCCGGCTCCCGGCACGCAAACGGACGGGAGTGCGGGGTTTGAATTTGGGCGGTCAAAGACAGAGCAGGTTCGACGTGGCTTCGGTGCCATTTTGGCTGCTGCGCGAGAGCGTTCGAACCCAGTACAGCTCATCGCCGAATGAAAGTGACGTTACGGATATCGTGTTGGCAGAAGCGGTCCGGCGCTATGTGACGAACAATGGATTACCTCCGGGCGGTGAAGACCAATTCCAGCAAATTGACGTGCGGAACGTGCTCGGAGCCCTTGAGCTAAAACCTATCAATGGCGAACCTTCTACGATTGTAGGGAGGCTTACAGATCGCGGATTAGCTACCATCGATATCCCCGAAGCGGGCATCAAGGCCGATGAAGATTACTTCTTCCTGGCCCCAGCCGGAATAGAAAGAGGTCTTGCGCTTCTCGACCGCCTTGTGCCGGACGCACCTTCTCCCGATCCGAATGACAAGGATATGGAGGAACTCCTTCTTCGCTATTTTATCAACGACGATCGAGCAGCACGGGGCGCTCAGCCGTTCACTACGATCTTCAATCAAGTCGGCAGGCCAGCGGGCGGTTGGTTGGGCGCTTATTTCGACGAGCTACGAACATCTGAGGAAAAGCGCGCTCTTTGGAGGCTTTTAGAGCGGCTAGTTAGGCGTCGACTTATCCAGAAGCGTCAATTGGACGATGACCAAGAGCCCTCGTTCGAGGCAAACGACAGCGCCATTCGTCGGTACTTCGGGCAGCCGATCGACCGAGATGACCAACCAGACGCAGATTATCGAAGCAATTCAGTTGAGCAGGGTGGCGGCGCGGGCATGTTACACCAGCCTACCGCCGCCTTGAATGATTTACCGGCTCGAAGTGATAAAGAACCGTCAAATCCGGAGCCGATCCGCGTCGACAGCAGGAGTTGGACCGGGCTCATGCGGGTGCGCGTGACCCATCGCAACGCGCGCGCCATCTCGCGCCTCATCGACACCGCCCTCGGCGAGTTGCCAACGGATTGCAATACCAAGGCCGCTCAGGCCAGAACCCTCTTGTTGGCGGCGAAAGATCTGACAGACGCTCCGGAACCTCCGTCAGATATTATCTGGGATCTTGTCCAGCGCGCGGGAGCTGTTGTCGGGCTATTCGACATTTTCTTTCGGATTTTTGCAGCGGCCGCAGTTGCTTCCCAATCGGGATCGCCGTGAGTTGACCGCTTGGGTCGGCTCTAGCGGCAGTTTGGGCCGCATTCCCACCACAGGCGACCTTCTCAGCCATTCAGCAGCCAATTTCTCGTCCCCAAGTGCATGCCGGCAGCTTTTCCAATCCTGTCGCCGTGACTGATCGCTGAGACGGAATCCGTAACGCAACCTGCGGATTGGAAATTTATCATTCGCTTCGGCACGCTACCTTGATAGGTGTCGCTCTCAACGGAAGGGTACCCATGGATTTTGAAGTCGTCGCGCCGGCGCGGGGCACACCAAGTTCGTCAGCCACAGTCGTTCTTCAGCAAGATCGCTGGGATGACTTCGGCTACAAGACGCAGTACCACGTTTATTACTTCGGAGGGGATGACGCGGCCTTCATCGGCAACGTTAAGATCCTCAAGAAGGGGCAGCAGGCGACGATTGGTAGCAGCCTTCCTACCGGGCGCATCGCGCCGCTTCCTGATGACTTTTGCTCGCTTGGGCAGTCGCTCGATTACTATGAGCGGCTCGCCTCGCTTCCCAAGGACGTGCGCGACGAAATCCTGTCCTTCCTCCGGGACTCCGTAGCCGACCCGGATCATGCCAACGCTTTTTTGAGTGAGAACGGATGGCGCACCTCCGTTACGCGCGACCTCGATACGGAAAGTTATCTGCCGCTCGCGGCCATGCTTCTCGAGCGTGACTACACTGCGCTTCCTTCGGTCGGCCTTGAACTGACCTTCACGCTTACCGGCTGGTCCGCGCCTCTGAGGCTCGACTTCAAGGCACCAAGCGGCAGTTCTTGGTCTTTTGACGAGAGCGGCAAGCTTCCGGAGCGCGTAGCAGTCGTTACCGGCCGAAATGGATCGGGCAAGAGCACGCTACTTGCGAGGCTCGCACGGGTTCTGCACGCCTCCCAGGCCGAGCGCCGTAGTGATCTGATTTCCCGGCTGGGCGTGATTGAGCCGCCCGGAATTGGCTTCTCCCGTATCATCACAGTCGCCTACAGCGCGTTCGACACCTTCCAGCTTCCCGGCGTCAGCGAGCAGGACAAGCGTCAGATCGTCAATGATCTGCGTGCCGGCTCCGGCCGCTACGTCTTCTCCGGACTAAGGGATATCGCTCGCGAGTTGGAAGAACGGCTCGATCAGGTCCAGTCCCGAGAGGATACCTTAGGTCCAGTCGATCCCTTCGCATTGGACAGGCAGGACCGGACTTATCTTAAGTCGGCGGAGCAGCTCGCGGACGAATATGTGCGTACGGTCGGTCAGATCATCGACTCTGGCAGTTCATCTCTGTTCAGGCGCGTCTTAGAACTGCTGCTAGCTGACCCGTCGTTCTCCGATATGATAGATGAATCCGACGACGGCTTGCTTGGCGGGAATCGCAGAGCGACGTTCATGACCTGGAGCACTGGGCACAAGATTGTCTTGCACACAGTCGCGACCCTGGTCGCATACACACAGCCTAAAGCAATCGTGCTGATGGACGAGCCAGAAAGCCATTTACATCCGCCTCTGCTGGCGACGCTTATGCACGCCGTGCGCGTCATCCTCGATCGCAACGACGCCTTTGCGGTCATTGCGACTCATTCACCGGTCGTCGCTCAAGAGACGCTTGGGCGACATGTCTCTGTCGTGAACCGGTCGGGCGACGTCGTCACCATACTGCCGCCCAAGATCGAAACCTATGGTGAGAGCATCGGCGGGATCACCGACGAGGTTTTTGGCCTGAATGCCGGATCGGCGGACTTCCATGCAACCCTTCGTGCGCTGGTCGACCAAAAGCTCAGCCTAGCTGAGATCGAGAAGCTTTTCGATCGCGGGATGAGCCTCCAGGCGCGTGCTTACGTCATGAGTCTAATTGCCTCTCGAAATGACGCGGCTTGACCGATGTGGCAGGTCAAACTTCCGGACGTTGGTGACGTCAACGCTCAGCTCGGCGCTGCGCTCATCCATAAGGACGGGACCGTCGTATATGCACTTTCCCAAATAGAGCGTGACGCCATCACGGCGCTCTACAATGCCTATGACGCTCATCTCGGTGAACCTCATCCAAGTCTGATTCCGGCCGTCTTAGACGGCTGCAAAAACGCGCTCCATACCGCCTACAATGAGGTGCAGAAGCGAGGACGCCTTAAGAAGCTTCGTGGGACGCTTCTAGCCGCAGTACTTGAGTGCCCGCTCTGTGGTTTCGAAGCGGCAACAACGCTAGATCATTATCTGCCCCATGACGACTATCGAGCGCTGTCGATCTATTCTCGAAACCTCGTCCCGACTTGCCAGCCCTGTAACCGCGCCAAGGGAACACTTCAGCCGGTAGCGGGCAAGGGTCTGATCCACACCTATTTTCAGGCAATCCCGGACGTCACCTTCCTCGTCGGGACTACTGAGTACGCTGCTGGGTCTCTCGTGGTGAAGTTCAGCGTCGACGCCACGCCCCTGCCCGCGCCCCTCGGTGGTCGGCTCGCGTTTCAGTTCGATCGACTCAACCTCAACGATCGCTATGCTGACCCGATCAACACCTTCCTCTTTAGTTTGAAGCCATCCTTGCTGTACTTCCGTGGCAAGCCGGGCGAGGCAGAGCTGATCAAAGAATTCCTCCTACTATCCGCGGAAACGTACGACGGAGATTTCAAACGCAACCATTGGCGCGCGGCGCTGATGAGAGCGCTGGCGGCATCCGACGCCTTTCTTGCGGACCCATGGTCCTATTTTGACAAGCCGCTGGAGGAGCACAAAAAAGCTGTCTGACTCGGACGACACGGCCATCGACCCGGAGGTGATCGGCGAAAATGTATGCGGGCCATTACTCCAGCCTCAAGCAAACCCATGCGTCAGCGCGACAGCGTCGGCGACACGACGATTTTCCTGGAAAAAAGCGCGCCTTCTTCACGTTTGGATCATTCCGGGGTTTCCAATTGCGTTCGTTGGTTACATCACCGTCATGACGGTGACGGATTGTCCTGGAGAGCACAGCATAAGGGCCTCGTTTGGTGTCTAAAGTATCGGAGCCGTCGGATCGGCAGAGTGCGGTAAGGCTGCTCGCATGTATTGACGCGGCGGGGACTGTCGCAGACGCAGACCAGTGGGGCGAAGATATCGTTGCTACGCTACGCGCGCAGTCGCGGCTACAGGCGCTCGACTTCTGGATGCGAAATCCGGACTATCTTGCGAACGAGCTCCTGAGCGTCTTCGAAGAAATTGGGGACGTGTCGCTCGTCCAGTTAGCCGAGCGCATATTCGAGGATCGCGAGCCCGATCTTCGGCGCCTTCCGATGATTCGCTATCATTTCGGGGCTTTCGAGCCGCTCGACAATGCGCTGTCGATCCTCGTCGCCGCAGGCCTCCTGAAGATCAGGCGCCAGGGGTCCCCTGGTCAGGTCCGCGAGCATATCTATCTGCTGACCAGCAAGGGGCGCGAGGCGATGGTGTCGCTGGCCGCAGCGGCGCCGGAGCTGGCCTGGTACCGCGATCGCGCGGCGATTGTCACGCGCGTTGCCGGCGACAAGGGCGGCAAGGCGCTCAAAGATCGGCAATATCTCCAGGCTGAATATGCCGGAACCGAGCTCAACCACATCATCGCGCCAATTACTGAGCGCGTGCGCAAAAGGCTGGACGCCATTCTGGAAAGGGCAGGACGATGACGGCGAGCTGGCTCGAAACGGTGGCGGAAAAGGTGGGGATGAGTCCTGCGGAGGCCGAGATAGCGCTTCGTAGGCGGGGTATAACGCCGGACCGTCCGATGCGCCCCGCGCGCACGCTGACCATCACGGCCATTGCGTTCAAGGGCGAGAAGGGCGGCAAGGCGCAGGGTGTGATCGACTTCTGCTGGAAAGGCTTGAAGCCGGGCATCTGGGCGATCACCAGCGAGAAGAATTTTGCCGGCAAGTCGAGCATCATCGAGATCATCCTGTGGTGCCTGCGCGGAACGCCGAAGGACCTACAGGGCGATGTGCGTAAATGGTTGAGCTGGGTTGCCTTGGACTTTCTAGTTGATGCCCAGCCCTATCGCATTGAGTTCACGGCCGAGGCAGGCGTCCCGACCGGTACGCTGATGCTGATCCGGCCAGGCGGCGCGCCAACGATCGTCGATCGTTTCTCGTCGGACGAAGGTTTCGCGGCCGCCATGTCGCAATTCATGATGAACACGCTCGATCTTGATCCCATTCCTGCCATGCAAGGCAAGGAAGGCGATAAGGTGGCGGTCGAGCACGGATGGACGGCCTTGTCGGGCGGTCTCTATTTTGGTGGCGATCACAAGCTGCTGCTAGGCGATGTCCAAATGGGCGGGCTGCCCGCCCGTATGCTGCAGATGTATGTCGGGCTCCCCTGGGCGCTCACGGTGATGCAGGCGCGCACCGTTAAGAAGGAGGTCGAACAGGAGCAAGACCAGAGCAACAAGGCGGCGGCGCGCGCGGTGGCGGAAGCGGCCAAGGCGCGAACGCGCCTCGAAACTGATCTTGCGGCCGCGCAAAAGACGCTGGCAGGGCTCAGTTCGACGCAGGCAACGGCAGAAGAACTCGAGCGGCTGGCGGGTGAAGTGGCGCGACTTTCCCCGATCGCGATCGACCAGGCAACGCGCTATGCCGCAGCGCGGGCCGAGGTCAAGGCGCTGCGGGGCGTCGCTGATATAGACGAGCGGGCGCTGCGCAATCTGCGCGAGAATATCGTGGCCGAACAGTTCTTCAACGGGCTCGAGCCGGTCTGCTGCCCGCGCTGCGAGGCGAAGGTGTCGGGCGAGCGCATAAAGCGGGAGAGCGTCGACCTCAACTGCTCGCTGTGCGCTGAGCATATCCCGGTTGAAACGATGGAGGGGGTGAGCGAGACTATCGAGGCCGGCGAACAACGGGCGCAGGCTTCCAGCGCCGCTGTCGAGCGCGCAATCGCGCATGAGGCTTCGCTGCGCCGGCTTGCCGATGACGCGGGCAAGGCGGTCGATGCAGCGCGCAAGGCGCTGGAGAAAATGGCGACGGGCACGACCTTTCAGCAGCGGCGCGACGCAGAGCTGGCCGTTGCGCGGCTTGAGGGAGCGCTTAAGGAACGCAAGACCGACGAGGCAACCCCAGTGCCCTCCCCCGATCTCGCGCTCGTGCGGGCCGCCACCAAGGAGGCTGAGATAGCCTATGACGAGAGCCGCGGCGACATATTGCAACGGCTGAGCGAGGAAATCCTCTCCCTGGCACAGCGCCTGGGGGTCAGGATGCTCGAGGCTGTCAAACTCGGATCGAACGCAACGCTGGCCCTGACCAAGGGCGGTGAGAGTACCAGCTTCAGCAAGGTGACCGCGGGCGAACGGCTGCGGTTGCGGCTCGCGACGGCGGTCGCCTTGCTACGCGTCGGCCAGGAACGCGGCCTCGGGCGCCATCCGGGGC
>LLBZ010042539.1_pt1 | contig 16540 bp, 12 predicted proteins | sample 1489421 | NCBI WGS metagenome assembly LLBZ01 (sample SAMN04092657, study PRJNA295927) | soil metagenome | biome: Soil prokaryotic community; feature: Bulk soil; isolation source: soil from tomato rhizosphere | host: tomato cultivar Moneymaker | place: South Korea | collected 2011-11-01 | reverse complement strand
ACGCCTATCAAAATCCGGCAACAATCTTTACTCAGGAATGTGCACGGAATAATTTCCCGATTTGGACGTGTCTGGCGGGATGCAATGCGAGGGGCCCGCCGAGAGGCGCGAGAAGGAGATGCAACGCATTCTTATTGATCTTTCCGTAATTCGCGACAACGAATACGGCTGCCCTCACTCTCTGCCTGGGCATATACGAACCCCTATATTCATCGAACAGGAAATTGTTTTCGAAATGCAGAACTTTCTAATATCAACATGATCAAATTGACAATTTTCATCCAGTAATTTTGCAAAAATAGTACCTAAATAATCACCTTTATTTGCGCATCTTCAATGAGTACTTAGGTAATCCATATTTAATTGCATATCGCAGTGCGTATTGCAGGCCTTAAATTTCGAGGCCGAAAAACTTGTCTTTTATTTCCAGGAAAAAACATCGTTTTTCATACCATGCAGCCTCTCAGCAATCGTCAAATGCCCGACAACACATTTAATAATTGCAACTAAGGCGACTAACTTTACGCATGATTTGTGCAGTGTCAGGACTATATGTCAACTCTATTCAGACAGTTGCAAATGCTAAACGCAAACGACCGTACGTTGATGAACCTCCTGGACCAGTCCTGCGGAAATGCATTTCGTTTGAATGAATTCAGACAGTGGATGAGTACGGTTGGACACCAGATTCTTCCCCACTCAGCCTCAATCTTTGGCAAAGGGACAGTATCCGCTAATAGATTTCACGTTGATCTAGCTGTACCAAGCGGTCTCCCGGCAACCTATTTAAGAGAGACTGCTTCCGATCCAACCAACCCAAGCCCTGTTTTTTCCCAGTGGATGAAATCAAATGCTCCCGTCTTCTACGACGGGACGCGGCACCTCGAACAGCCCGCAAATTCGTCATGGGAACAGACATTTCATCGTCACAATTTACGTAACGTTGTTTTGCATGGCGTCATTGATGTGACGCGGGAAAATTTCAGCTTTTTCGCTTTCTACGGCTTCGACAATCGGGAGGGCAATGCATCACGGGTTCGTCTTAACTTATTAGCCCACTACGTGCATGACGCCTTACTGCCAAGACAAGAGAAGATTGATACGAAGTCGCCTTTGATACTCGACAACTTGAATCGGTTAAGCGTGGCAGAGGAGGAAGTTTTCCACTGGCTTGTCGCAGGTAAATCGAATTGGGAAATTGCCCAGATACTAGGAAAAAGCAAGTGGACGGTAAAGAACCAGATAAAGAAGATTTTCGACAAGCTAGGCATAAGCAACAGGGCATCCGCTGTCCGTCGTTTTTTTGAGAGCACCTCGAATGACGCAAGGCATAGCATCAGCAACCCGAAAACCACACGAGCAGAAACGAATATTAATTAGCTGATGTTCGCAAAATGCGAGGATGGCAGCATCAATCTCCGACTATCGATTCAAGGGCAAGGCGATAAAAAACAGGCCCCTGCCCTGCTATTTTCAATCAACCATTGCAAATTCTTACCGCGCCCACAACGCGACTGTGTCAAGAAATAAGCAACCTACAAAAAACCTACAATGAAAAAGTACGCACCGAGAGTCGGCATCATCACAGGAGCAACATCGGGGATTGGACGGGCAACTGCCCTTGAATTGCTAAAACACGATTATTGGCATGTTCTCGGCTGCGGACGACGTGCAGACAGGCTTGACACTCTCGCTTCTCAATTGGGTGAAGCAGATGAGCGATTCATCGGTGTGGCTGAGGACGTTCTTGAAGACGGCGTCATCACACGCCTCGCAGAACGTGCAATGACAGATTTCAAGATGCCGCCAAGCCTCTTTGTGTTGTGTGCCGGCCGAGGTTTGCGAGGCACAGTACTGTCTTCCGATTCGGACCTATGGCGTGATACGTTTGAACTGAATGTCCTTGCGACTCTGCGTCAGATGCGTGAAGTTTCGGCCATACTGCTCGCGAATACAACGGGAGACGATGTAGCAAAAGATATTGTCGTCATCGGCTCCACTGTCGGCCGTCAGGTTTCCGCAGCCAATCCCGTCTATGGCGCCACCAAATTCGCCATTCACTCGGTGGTCGAGTCCCTGCGACAGGAGCTGGCAGGTTATAACATTCGGGTCACGCTAATCGAACCTGGATTTGTCCAGACCGAGTTTCAGGCAGTGGCGGAATATGATGCGTCATGGATGCAGCAGGTTGTCGCCGATTGCGGTCCGCTACTCATGCCTGAAGACATTGCCCGTACCATCGTCTTTTCGGTGTCGCAGCCGTGTCACGTCCACATTGATGACATCCGCATACGCCCAACACGGCAAAAAGTGTGAAGAGATAGGGGTCGTTTATGAACGGCAAGCGAGACCGGATAGGTTGCGCGCGTACCGCAGCCAGGCGCCGCGCAGGAATAAGTCGTGCAATTTGGCGGCCGTAGGGGGATGCGATGTGCGGGGGGCCGCCGAGGTGGCGCACGCCACGACGCAGCGCGCCCGTTACGGCCAGCAAATTGTGCGAGTTATTTCTGCGCGGTGCCTTAATCTTGGTTTGTTGAGGATGCAATGGCATTTCCGTATTTGAGCGACATTATAAAAGCACTCACTGGCCTGAATCTGCCTCTTCCAATTCCGATGTTCGGACTCATGGTTGCCACGGCGATGCTCGTAGCGATGTGGGTTGCAGGACAGGAACTGGAACGCCTGCAGAGCGTAGAGCCACTATCGCGCCCCCAAGGGCTTCCGTCCAATGCGAAAGGAAAGTCCGCTACACACGTATTCTCGGCTCGGGAGTTCATGAGTAACCTGACCATTCTCTGCATGCTCACAGGGCTTGTCGGCGCCCGCATTTTCCACATTCTTGAGCATCCTGCAGAATTCGCTGAGGCGCCTTGGAGCATGATCTTTACACGAAGTGGATTCAGCGTTCTTGGCGGGTTAATCTTCGGAATAATTGCGGGCGCATTCTATATCCGGCACAAAAAGCTTCCGATCCGCTTCGTAAGCGACGCTGCCGCGCCTGCCATGATGCTTGGTTATGCCATCGGGCGAATAGGTTGCCAGATCTCCGGGGATGGTGACTGGGGCATCCCGGCCGACCTTGCATTGAAGCCGGATTGGCTCCCAATATGGCTATGGGCACAAACGTACGAGAATAATATCCTTGGAGTTGTAATCCCTGCCCCGGGCGTTTATCCGACCCCCATCTATGAAACTGCTTTGTCATTGCTTTGCTTCGCGATACTTTGGCAAATGCGCAAGCATCCGTACCGTGGCGGATGGCTATTCTGTCTCTACTTGCTTCTAGCGGGAATCGAGCGCCTTTTAATTGAAAGCATACGGGACAACGTCGTTATGCACTTCTGGGGCATCAGCGCGACGCAGGCTCAAATTTTGTCACTCTTTTTTATCATTGCGGGAATGGCAGGCATGTTCCTGCTGGGGCACCCGAGAAGCAAAACGGCTGTAGTGCCCAAGCATGTTCAACCACACCGATAGATAACATTGCAGCCGAATGGACTTGCACGGCGTGCGGGACGACGCATCATCATGCTCGCCCCGCGTCTCAAAACATTCTCGGCCGGAAGAGTGCCAATGCTCATCTACTCCTTAAGCAAAGGTAGTACTGTATCTTCCAGTCTGCCGATGTGTACCTGACCACTGATTTTCTTGCGAATGATGCCGCGTTTATCAAGCACGAACGACACCGGCACACTTTCCACAGTTGAAAACGCGCGAGTGATGCTGTCATTACTGAGAGCAACAGGAAAGCTGTAGCCCCGACTCGCGACAAATTCCCTTACGACATTCGCGTCGTTTTCGATGCTAACTGCAATGATCTCAAAGCCCTGATCCTTATATTCACGATAGAACGTTTCCATCGCAGGCATTTCGTTTCTGCAAAACGGACACCAGGTCGCCCAGAAATTGACGAGCACCACCTTCCCGCGCAGATCTTCACTGCGAAGGGTACTCGCATCGCCAATTTGTACATGAAACGACGATGTAGGCTGCATCTGATCTGCTACCCAGGCAAATGGACGAAACCAGAAATACACCATTAAGCCGAGCACAATCAAAGTGAAAGCATGCTCCCGCAATTTCCTTAACCATGGCAAGGAAGCCTGATAAAACCTGTTCATATAAACAAATCCAAACAATAGGAAAAGAACATCCGCACCGAGTACCTCAAACTGAAATACGGGACCGGCTCGTGCCGGCACCTGATCGACGCCCCCGGTGAGGCGAACAAGTCGATCGGTTCTTTTTAGAACAACATAGTCGATGGATCTGATTGTGCTTGATAGGACAAGCAAGATCGGCTATGCATATATTAATAGTCCGATTAATAGTCCGGGCGCGGCACACCTCGCAATGGTTGCATCTCCCGATTGGGGCCGATCCGCTTCGGCAAAGGATGTCGCAGACGCACACGATTGACATCGACATCGACAGAATGATTTGGCTGACTCAACAAATAGAAGGCAACGACATCAGTCGCATCCATGATTTCGCCATCCTGGTTTTTCAGTACCGCAATTTCCAGCGCTTGATGCCGATTGATCATATTGGGGTTATCGACGTACCAGTAACCTGCAATTGTGTACATTTTTTGGATGTCTATCGGCTCGCCCTGAATACGCAAATTGGAAACACGTAGACCAAATTCATTCAACGGGTCGAGATCATAAGTCGCTCCAGAGAAGGTCGCTAACCAACCACCTCCCCACCAGCCGACATACGCCGACAGCGACGCATCAACACTACGTTCGATTTGCATGCGTATCTCATCGCCAGACATTTTTCCACAAGCGATTTGCGGACCAATCGGAATGTAGTGATAAATGTCTTCCAACCGGATGGCCCCTTCGGCAATATGAGTACCGTAACGAAAACCTCGCATTACACCAATGTCGGCTTCGCAGGCGCCGCGGAAGGCGTCGGCCAGAAAATTGTGTGAACTCCCCTCGATGACGGCATTGACACCATCAGATCCAACAAAATTGGCGCGATGCAGAGGGGTGCGAGTATGGCCGATCACACTATCAATCGGCGTACGCAAAACTGCACGACTAATAGGATTAACGTGCGTAACGAAGCCATCAGTAACAAACGGCTTGCGGATTTTTTCAATCAAGGCCGCGATTTCCGGGTCGGGCTTGTTATTTTTCGCGTTGATACGGTGTGCTTGCCACTTGTGGCCTGTCACGCGACCATGCTGCACCGTCACTCTCAGTTCGCCGACAATGGTGCCATCTTGTCCTGACTCGACGAGAAGCGTCCCGCGCTTACCGATCAAAACCTGCCGTGTCTCTTCGTGCATATCGGAAGACAGCACAATGTCGATGCCCGGAATGGCATCGGCCAACTCAAGGTTGGCGGCGAGGCCCCGCTCAGAAAGAAGAACCACAAGATCGACCTGATGCTTCTTGCGTAGTAGCGGCACCGCCGCTCTCAACTCAAACTCACCCGGCGTCATGGTAAAACCTTCGGTCACACGCTCACTCATCGCTTTCGGTCCGCGATCGGCCGTCAGTCCAACAATGCCTATTTTTATAGCACCGACTTGCGTGACAAGGTACGGTGGAAGTACGCGTGTTCCCGCCTGTTTAACGTAGCGTGTCGCTGGAAAATCATACAAGGTGGAGTAATACAGATTTGCGGAAAGTGCGCGCCAATTCGCCAGAGGCTTGCTGCCTGCAAACAACTCGCGAAAGCGCTCGGTGCCATAGACGAAATCCCAATTCCCTGGGACAAATACATCTATCTTGAAACGGTTGAGAATATCCACCATTGCGCCGCCACTGGTAAATAGCGCTTCGGCCGATCCCTGAATGGTATCCCCAGTATTAATGAGTAGCGCATCAGGATGCCGTTTGCGTATCTTTTCGACCTGGTCGTACACGTACGCTAGTCCACCCACGTCCTGACCTTGATCCGGATCACCCTCACGCAGGTTCGGGCGGGGAATCAAATGGCCGTGGATATCGCCGAGATGAATGAAAGTGACGCTGTCACTGCCGCCAGCAAGCGCGGGCGCAGCAGTCGCCGCGCCTGCAATGAGTAGTAACACCAGAAATAATGCGCGCATGTTCTTCAAGGTTTAAGGTAAGCCCAACCCTGGTGTTGCTTTTCGATGATCTCGGCGACACCGGAACGTACGAAGCTGACTTCACGCAGCATATCCGACGGACGCAGCTTTGCAGCACGCATCGAATAATCGCAAAGCACAATTCGTATTCCGTTGGCCTTGGCCTGCTTGACGCGGTCAGCAATGGGAATCGGTGCATAGTATTTCAGTGTCTGTACACCCGGACCAATTACGACAAGAGCTACGCTGACGTTCGGCGCACCATATTCCTCTTGCACAAACTTCGCTGCATTTAGCGCAGCCATGAGACGCTCTACGCTATCTTCGCTTACCTGTATCAAAACCTTGTGCTTGAGCTGTTCGGCTGACTGCGCGTGTAGTGCTGACAATGCGACGATTGCCGCTGTCAGCCAGACAGTGAAGGTGCGATATACGTTCCGCGACCTCTTGCAAGTAAACTGAAATTTCATGTCATTCTCCCTGCTTCATAGGCAATTCTTTCCTGACCATCTGTTTCTTCTACGTGGGCGGTGGCTCCATCCGCGCCGTTAAACAAGCTGTGCATCCGCCGACGCATGCGCGTTCGCGTTCTCGCTCGCAATCGCTTTTTTTCGCAAATCGTTGCAAATCACGCCGTCTTTCCCGAAACCTTTGTATAAGACCTTACGTACTTCCGGATCCCTCACGTGTTCTGCCCGCACCCATATAGCTACTGAGTGCCCTGCTGCACGTCGCTTGATGGCTTCCTGCATAAGTACGGTCGCACCAGAGATGTCCATGTCGTTGGTGTAGTGACACAGTACGATCAGATCCTTGCGGCGTCTGTCCTTTGCGGCGATATTCCTCAGCGCCCGTTCCAGATGGTGGGTCGATCCAAAGAACAGGCTGCCGGCAATGGAAACGCCGGTAGTGCTTTCCAACTTCATATCCGGCAAAAGGAAATACTCCTTTTCTTTTGAAATCATCACTTCCAGCTCCGGTCGCGACATGCCACGCAAATAGCCGGCAATCGAAAGGAAGATGCCTAGATAAACGCCGCTATCAACACCACCAAAGAGCGTCGTTACCAGCACAAGAATGAATGCAACTCGCCCCGTACCTGGCGTTGCCAGCATTTGGCGAATTTCCTGCGGTTTTACCAAGGCAGCACCGACGAGAATCAGCACGCCGGCCATGACCGGTAGAGGCAGATAGGCAATCAGCGGCGCCGCGAGAAACACCAGCAATGCCAGTGCAACCGCAGAGACAAGGCCGGCGAGAGGCGTTCTCGCACCGGCTTCCAGATTTGCGGCGCTACGGTTGAACGATCCACAACTGGCGAAACACGAAAGAAAACTACCTGCGAGGTTGGAAAGTCCCTGTGCCACCACTTCCTGGTTCATATTCAGGCCTTCCTGGCCTGACTTTGCAGCCAGCGAACGAGCAATCACTGCAGATTGCATCAATCCCAGTACCGCTATACCAATAGCTGCGGGATAGGCGAAGGTGGAAAATTCAGCGAAAGTTTCCGGGGAAAAATCGGGTGCGGATAAAGGAAATGCAGAGAAGTGCATATAACCGAGCATGTCGATCTTCGCTTGAGAAGTACCGACTAATGCATTGATGATCTGGGTTGCGATCATGCCAATACCCACCGCCAAAATGTAGTGCGGCCATTTCGGCCGCTTGCGGCGAATCAGCAAGCCTGATGCGACGGTAAGGATGCCAACGACGACGGCATAGGGATTGGCGCGTAACGTGGCGATTCCGATTTGGCGAAGGACTTCGTCGAGATCCTCATTTGGGTTCATCACCACGCCCATGAAATTACCGCACTGCTGAATGACGATGATCATGCCTACTGCGGTGATCAGCGCCACCATCACAGTATGTGAAAAATAGTTGAATACGACGCCAAGGCGCAGCAACCCAAGCGCCAATTGCACCATGCCCGCCATGAAGGTCAGCGTAATTGCATATTGCACATACTCTGCAGAACCTATCGTAGCCAAAGGTGAAACAGTCATCCCGATCAGTACCGCCAATGCCGTGTTGGGTCCCGATAACGACTGTGCCGAGGATCCGAAAAGGCACACGATCATCACCGGAAAAATCGCCGTGTACAAGCCGTATTCAGGCGGTATCCCGGCGAGCGTGGCAAGGGCGATTGCCTGTGGAAGAATGAGCACGCCTGCAGTAATGCCAGCCACACAATCATTTCGCGTTGTCGGCCTGTCCAAACGCGTCAACCACGATAAAAAGGGGAAAACGCGCGTCAGAATCTGTAATCCGCTTTGTCGCATACGACTTATCCTCCTTCCGTAGCTGGCTTGAAAAGACTTTGAAACCAGCTCTTCCGTGGATCCCAGGGGCGATCAGCCAAATGCATGTGCACACACACCTCGAGCGCCTCGTCGTCGCTAAGCGTATTTGGTTTTCCGGGTGGCATATTGGCCTGCACAAAAGAAGCGCAGGTTTTCACCTTGTACATCCCGGCTCCCTTGTTGAAAGAATCCGGTCCTGCCAATGGAGGAAACATGTAGCCGTCGCGATTGGTGAATTTCCGCCCGAGCATGTCGGCACCGTGACATTGCATGCAATGGCGCTCGTAAGTCACCCGCCCATTGAGTGGCGACGGATCCGTTGACTTATCAATACGATTGAAACCCCGGCCCGGCATAATTGTTCCCATGGGGATATCTTTGGAAAGAAAGTGAGCATAGGCCGTCAGCGCCTTGATCTCCTGTGAATCAAGCGTCGGCGAAATGCCGTTGAGACTGAATCGGAAACAGTCCTGTAGCCGCTCCTGAAACGTAACGACTTGCCGAGTCTTTTCGCGATACATCGGGTATAGCGGATAAGCAGCCCATAACGGCGCGGCATGGGGCTTCCTCCCCTCTTGCAAATGGCAACTCGAACAGTTCAAGCCATTGCCCACATGACGCTTGGCATAGGTCTGGGTATTGACAAAGATATCCCGGCCGTACGCCACCAGGCCGCTGTAGTGAGTGTCTGGCAGGTCCTCTATACGTCCGGGAACGTGATATTCCCCTGGCTTGGCAACAGGTACTGCGGTAAGGTCGTTAGGCAGCGTCAACTCCACCGGCTCCGTACTATGCCGAATTTCGAACGATTGCAACGTCGGCAAATCGTCCTCTTCCGGAATTTCGAGTGTAGAAGCGACGCTCCAGGTGCCGACAACAAGAGCAGCCAAGCCCATCCAGATGAACGTAGATTTCTGCATTGCTCCCGTCCTCAATTCCCGCCACGAGGCGGCTCAAAAATATTGGAATACCAGCTTAAACGAGGATCCCAGGGACGGTCCTGAAGCCATATATACGTGCAGACATCCCATGACTCCATATCGGTCAGGGTCCACCCCTTTCCCAGAGGCATATTCGCCTTTACGAATTCGGCACAGCCTTTGACACTACTTATGCCCGCCGCACGATTGGGACTGTCGCCACCCCATAGAGGAGGAAACATATAACCCGGCCGGGCGCTAAACTTCTTGCCCTTGCCATCAACACCATGGCATAGCATGCATCGCTCTTTGTAGATCTTCTGGCCATTGACGGGCGTCGGATCGCGCGGTTTAGAGAGTCTGGCAAACCCTCTGCCCGGCAAATCAACATTGATCGGAGCACCGGTGGAAAGCCAATGCGCATACGTGATAATTGCCTTGATCTCCGGTGCGTCGAGAGTAGGAGCGATGCCGTTCAGACTGTATCGGAAACAATCCTGAATACGCTCCTCGAAAGTCACTGCGGAACGGGTCTTGTTTCTAAATTGCGGATAACGTGGATAGGCGCCCCACAGAGGCGCCGCAAACGGCTTGCGCCCTTCCTGCAAGTGACAATTGGCGCAATTCATGCCGTTACCGGCATAGCGTCCCGCATACTTCTTGGTGTCAATGAATATGTTTCGCCCCAAGTGAACCATTTCGCCGTACTTGCTATGCGGGATATCGACGATTTCCGGTGGCACAAAGTATTCACTGGGATTGATCGCAGGAATCTGACGAATCGCCTTTTCCCGCAACAATGCAGACGGAACATTGCTTCGCCCTGTATGTTCGCGTGGGCGCACCTCCCTCGCCAATAAAGGGCTATCCGCGTACGCAGGAAAGGTCAGCACCAGCGTCAGCATCAACCACAATCGGGAAAACATGATCAACGGGCCTTCACCATCAAGGAACGATTGGCGTAATACGCAGCAACGTTTAACTTATCCGCATCTGTTAGTTGCTCGGCTACCGCACGCATCAACCCCATCGGGTCATTGTCACGCTCTCCTCGCTGCCATTGGTTAATCTGGTTGATAAGGTATTGCGGCGGTTGTCCTGCCAAAGGTGGAAAATCCGGACCGAAACCTTCGCCGTCAGGCGCATGGCAGGAAACGCATGCAGGCAGCCCATACTCTGGTTTGCCTCGCAACGCCAGGTCCTGGCCGCGCTCCAGGATCTCAAAGTCTGCCGCGATGGGCTTGGCAGTAAATCCAACACTGGCGTAGTAAGCGCTGAGGTTGCGCATCTCTTCATCCGACAGACGCATTGCGATATCGCTCATGATGGCCTGGCGGCGAACACCGGGCGTGAAAACGGTCCTGTCTGAATACACCCGCGGCGTCTTGCTGTAATCGCGCGCAATCGGCTCCACAGCGATGCCGGACGGCGGCAACTCGCGCGCAAAATCCTGCAGCTGCTTATATAGATAACCTTCATTCAGTCCTGCCAGGCGCGGAAAGCCGGTTTGCGCATTGCCTTCGCCCGCAGCGCCGTGACATGACAGGCACGCCGCGACGCCATCACGGCCTTTGAGGGCCAACGCCTTTCCCGCCTCGACATCGCCAAAGGCCGGCTCTTTGGCGCAACCGGCCAACAAGACTGAGGCCAAGGTTAAGGTTAAGGCTAGGGAACCCACGATTATCGGCTTGATCATGTACATCACCAATGCTCTACCCTGTCGCAGTTAACGCATGTTTTCCAAGGCATCTGGCTCGAAAGCGTTTGTCTTGAGCCCTTTGCCGAACACAAAATTCGTCAGATTCAAACGAGTACTCTTGTGCGTCTGGTGATTGACCATGTTGCCGTTCTCGGCACGCCAGAATTTTCCTGCATGTAGTTTGAATTCGCTCTGCGTCAGCGTCTTGAGTAGTTCGTTCTTGCGGTCGTAATAGTCGATCTTGAATGTCCGCAGTTCATTGACATCGATCCACAAGACTTGCCTGGTGTATCCAGAATATTCGTAACGAGGTGTACGCTCGATCACGTGACATTGGAGATCGCCACACTTTTCGTCACGCAGATACCGATAGTCATACTTCTCCAGTATTGGCGAGCTCAAATCTTCATAGGCGAATTCGCTCCCCATAAAGGGGCCTGACTTGTTGTTGGAATTAACCCGCTTCACACGCTTTACGGCCGGAAGAAACAACCACTGATCGTCATTCTTGACATGACTATGGGTGAGGATTGCTGTCCCACGAACATCCGCTGGCTTATCGAATATCAAGTAGTTCTTGTCGCCGTCGTTTAATATCTCAAGTGCAGCAGCGCGCAGGCTGCGCACAGCCTCATCTCCTTGCGTGTTCTTCAAGGTCATTGTCATGTTCGCGGTGTAGTCCTTGAAGCCGGAATTCTTTTCGTCCTGTCGCTTCATGATCGCCAAGCCCTTCTCCTGGGTTGATTGGGCTATACCGCACATCGGGACCAACATGGCAAAAAATACCAATATCTTTCTCACACATTTCTCCTTAACGAGTTCCATATTTCGTGTACTGCCGTACTTTTATATGCCGTCTAATAAAGCTTCTTGTTTGGCTTCCTTCGGCACTGCGACTTTCAGTGTGCCGCTTCCTCGAGGACGGTCGACGAGCAGCAACAATGCCGGCAGCATGCAAATTTCAGTCAACGCGGCCAGACCGACAGTAGCGGCTGTCAGCACACCCATATCCGAGTTCATCGCAAACGGTGACGTCGCTAAAACCAGGAAGCCCGCAACCAGTGTGAAGGTAGAAATCCACATCGGTATACCGGCGAACTCGAACGCGTAGCGCACCGCATCTTCCGGCCCAAGCTGCTTTGTTCGACGAGCGTGCAGATATTTACTCAGGAAATAAATCGTGTCATCAACGACAATGCCCAGCGAAATGCCGCCCACAATGGACACGCCCATGTTCACCTCGCCCACCGTCAATCCCCACACCCCATAAGCGATAATGGCCGGCGTCAGATTTGGTACAAGGCTGAGAATTCCGAGTGCAAGAGAGCGAATCGCGAAAATGATCAAAAAGGATATGAACACGATCTGGTACACATTTCCGACCATCATGCTTTTATTATTTTTCTGACCAATGTGGGCGAACATGAGCCCCGCACCAGCAGCCCCTGGTGTCTGCAACACACCATCGCCGTGCTGCTCAAGCCATTGAGCTGCACGCTTTTCCAACGCAATCATTTGTGCTGACTTGACTGCCTTGAGCACAACGGTGATGCGTGTAGCAGACTTGTCCATGTTGATCTGGTTAGTCAAATCCAGGCCATAGGGCAGAGATAGCTCATACAACACCAGATACTGTGCAGCCAGTTCGCGGCTTTCCGGCAAGCGATAGTACAAAGGGTCGTCACCGTGCATATTTTTGTTAAGCCTTTTCAGCACGTCGGTCACAGTGCTGACGTGCTCCACTTCCGGTTGCAGTCGATACCAATCCACAAAGTCCTCGACCTTACGCAGAAACTCGGGGTTATGAATTGAATTGGCGTCGCCTGCCGACAGTGAATAGTCCATCATGTACACGCCGGTCAGGTTGTTCATGGCGAACTCCGAGGCCTTGCGGAATTCCGTACTGCGATCGAAATACTCATGAAAGGAATCGTTGAAATCAAGCTTGGTGATGAAATAACCCACTCCCATAGTGAGTGCCAGACTTGCGATCAAAAACCTGTTCCGATGCACCAGAAAGAACTCCTGGTAGCGCACCAGAATGCCCACTTTTTGCTCAACACGCTGAGGCAGTTTTGCCGGGAGCACCATTGCCAGCGCCGGCACGAGCAACACCGAGAGTAGAAAACCGATTGCAATACCCGCAGCAACCACATTACCAAGCGTTTGGTATGGTGGCACGTCGCTGAAATTCATTGCGAGATAGCCGAGCGCTGAAAGCAAGTTCGTCAGCAGCATGGATGGCAAAGTTGCACCCAGGCTCTCTATCATGGCGTCCTCTCGGCGCAATCCTCCCGCCATGCCACGACCATAATGAGAAAGCACGTGCACACCGTCCGCAACGGCCATGATTAATACCGTTAAAGGAGCCATTGCGACCGGCGCCGATAGAACGACACCGGTCCATCCCGCCAGCCCCATCGTCGCGGCGATCGAGAGTACGATACTCAAGGCGATGAGGGCAGTGGCGGCAAAACTACGCAACGTCAGCATCAGAACGGCCAGCACCACGACCAGCATGATCGGTACCAGCTTGCGCAAATCCGTCCGCGTTGCCTCCATGAAGGCACTGTTCATCATCACCACGCCGGTAAGATGAACTTTGATGTCTGGATGGGTTACTTCAAACTTCTGTTTCAGCTTCCCTACTTCGTCAACGATCTTGCGTATCGCCGGCACTTTATTCTGGTCCGGCAACTGTACTGTGACGTTGATGCCCGTGACATGGGCTTGCCGGGATATCAGACGCTTGACTAGAAGAGGATCTTTTACTGCGATTTCCTGAAGCGCCATCAGATCGGTGCGGCCAAGCTTTTCCGGATTCCGGATAAAGTCGTGCACACTCACAGTGTCGCCATCGGCAGAGCTATATTGGTAATTGGAAATGGAGTCTACCCGGCTGGAATACGAAAGCTTCCACGCTTGATTAGTGAGTTCAACGACGGCCGCCAGCGTAGATGGCGTAAATACTTTTCCATCCTTCGGCTCCAGCACCAGCAGTACGTTTTCGCTCTTTGTATAGGTCTTTTGCAAGGCATCGAAGGCTTGCAGTTGCGGATTATCGGGCTTGAAAAAAATCCGATAGTCGCCGCCCAGGATCAGGCCTTTCGCACCTGCCGTGGCAACCCCGATGAAAGCAATGGAAAGCAGAATGACTAGCCACTTGTGGGCTACTACCCATTTACCGAATCGGTATGAGAATGTACTCGCAATAAGGTCCATGGAATTTGGAACAGTAAGTATTCCGGGTAAGCCCGGCAGCTTTTGATTGCAAGCCGCTCGGAACAGTTATATGTAGTCCTTAACGGCCTGCCAGTCCGTCAAGCTGAATTGACGGAAATACATCGCGTCTTTTCCCATCTGGATGCGTCGCTCGTCATTGCATAGTTCGCCATGCGGCTTTTCAACCCTTGCAGGACGCCTCTGCGCCAGCGAGCGCAGACCGTTACGTTACGCAGGTGGGCAGCTTGCTGCCCGAATTCCCTGCCCCAGCCTGGCCAGACGAAAAATCCATCGACTGACCTATCTATATGCGAAAGCATCTCTGGCTTTGCATGACATGTGGCGGAGTGTATCAACGGCAGTTTGCAGTTGAATATAGCCCTCATGGGCCATTGGCCGATAACCTGACAGCCCCAAAGAGCTATTGCCAACCCGGAGGAAATGCAGCGACGATGGCGCCATAAATCATTGCGGCAAGCCCTGCAGAATGTTGTTTCGTGACTGTACAGACATTGCCAGATGCCGCGGACAAGGCGCGAACGATAAAATTGGCATGACCCAAACAAGGCCTTCGCTTTTACATCGTTCCGTTGTTAGGCGATTTCCGAGGAAGATTTACCATTGCCCGGAAATCGCCTTAAGGCTTGCCACTGTTAGAGCATGCCCATATTGAGTCAGGAAACACATCAAATTGGGACGAGAAACAGGCATACCGCCGTTTCATAAGCCCCGTTGTGAGTTTGGGGACCTGAAAATCATCGCGTCCGGCAAATCAATGCCATGCTCCCGTCGGGTAGCATTTATGGCCAACAGTCCACCTCGAACAAAATACAAGAGATACCTCTATTGAATGGGTGCCAGATCCTGCTGACGGACGATGACTTCGACAAAAACGCTCTCATGTGACATCTGTGCGAATTTACCCCTTCGAAGATCTGCTCGACTTTGGGAGCCGTCCTGATAACACACATTTTCAGCCCCGAAGCTGGCAAGACTGCAGTAGCTGCATGCATCCCGTTTGCCGTTGTACTCACAACATGAAAATTCCACAAAAGAAATTGCATTTCCGTACGCCAAACCACAGCCGGTACGCGCCTTTTCTCTGCGCTTTTTTCGTAATGCTTGGTACAGCTGGCGACATTCGATCCGAGGACGGGAATTGGTCAGGAGAGCTGAGGACGGAATACCGGTATTTCCCGCATCCTGCTGCGCCATCTTCGTCACTTGCGAGACAAGTGAAGCCTATTGGCGCAGCTGGACAGAGCGATCCCACTGCGGCACTGCAAATTGGCTACACCGGCACATTGGAATCCGGTGTGGATTTCGCATTCAAGGGCTTCCTGAGATACGACCACATGGACAGCGCACGTACACATGCCGACATCCGTGAGATGGTTTGGAAAACCAGATTGCAGACTGAAAATGACCCATGGGACCTGCGCATCGGCATTGACAAAGTATTCTGGGGCGTGGCCGAATCAAACCATCTTGTCAATGTCATCAATCAGACGGACCTGGTGGAAAATATCGACGAAATGGAGAAACTGGGCCAACCAATGCTTCGGATGACCGCGAGCCGCAATTGGGGTTCGCTCGACATATTTCTATTGCCCTACTTTCGGGAGCGGACGTTCGCCGGTCGCAATGGCCGTCTTCGACCCGCGATTCCGAGGACCGAGACTCCTGTTCGGTACGGTACGAAGCTGGCTGAATTCATGCCGGATATGGCGTTACGCTGGTCAAGGAATTTCAGTCGTGGCGATCTCGGCGTCTACTATTTTCAGGGTACCAATCGCGAACCACGCATTTCTCAGGACAGCAGCGTGGCGACAGTCAGAAATCCCCTGGGACTGGTGCAAAACTACGACCGCATGCGGCAGATTGGCCTGGATGGCAATCTTCTGTTGGGGGATTGGATTTTGAAAGGTGAGACCATCATCCGTCACACTCACCACGAGAAGTTTCATGCCTCCGTCGCCGGCGTAGAGTATACGATCAGCGGCCTACTGGGCACGCCTTGGGACCTTAATCTCTTTGTTGAACGAAGTCTCGACAGTCGCGGCGCCAAGGCACTACTACAAAACGATAACTTTATTGGCGCAAGGATCTCGTTGAACGACTTGCAATCAACGCAAGTCAAGATTGGCCAAATGCGTGACCAGTCGGACGGAAGCCGCTCGATACGCCTTGAAGCAGTACGTCGCCTTGCCAACAACATGACGCTCCGATTGGAAGGGCAGCATTTCAGGAAAATTGCTGCAACCAACCTGCTCAATGTGATCAAGGCAGATAGCTACACCCAAATCTCGCTTATCTACTATTTTTA
>LLBZ010020582.1_pt10 | contig 16600 bp, 17 predicted proteins | sample 1489421 | NCBI WGS metagenome assembly LLBZ01 (sample SAMN04092657, study PRJNA295927) | soil metagenome | biome: Soil prokaryotic community; feature: Bulk soil; isolation source: soil from tomato rhizosphere | host: tomato cultivar Moneymaker | place: South Korea | collected 2011-11-01 | reverse complement strand
CGGCGGCGAACAGCAGATGCTGGCTGTGGCACGCGGCATTATGGCGGATCCGACCATCCTTTTCATCGATGAGCTGTCCCTTGGGCTAGCGCCCGTATTGGTCCTCTCCCTGTTCAATAGCTTGAAGCAGCTGCGCGAACAAGGTCTGACCATCCTCCTTGTAGAACAAAACGTGCAGCTCGCTCTGGCAATTGGCGATTATGGTTATGTGATCGTGGAAGGCAAGATCCCACTCGAAGGCGAAGCGCGCAAGCTAATTAAAGACAAACATATCCGTGAGGCATATTTAGGCTTGTAGTCACAGAACGAGGATATGACCTTATTCACGCACATTTCGTGACAATGGGCCGGCAAACACAACGTATAATGAGATTGTAATAATTTTCACAAGCATATTCGACAAGATTTGTGGTCGATGGAGGTCAAAATGTTTGTCGGTGAAAGAATGTCCCGCCCCGTGATTTCTGTTTCGCCGGATGATCCAATCCAGGAAGTCCTGGCGATGTTTAGGAACGAACATATCCGCCGCGCGCCGGTGATGAAGGAAGGCCGCTTGCTCGGCATTGTGTCCGAACGCGATCTACTCAATGCCTCGCCTTCTTCGGCCACGACGCTGAGCGTATGGGAATTGAACTACCTCATCAGCAAGGTCAGGGTCAAGGATGTGATGACCAAAAAGGTGATCACAGTGGATAAGGATACGCCGATCGAAGAGGCAGCCCGCATCATGGCTGATAAAAAGATCGGCGGATTGCCAGTCGTAAGCTCTGAAAAAGTAGTCGGCATCATCACGGAGACCGATCTCTTCAAGATTTTTCTGGAGCTGATGGGAGCTCGTCAAAAAGCCATCCGCGTCACAGCGACGATCCCTGAACGGCCGGGGGAACTCGCCAAGGTGACCAAAGCTATTGCCAGTAACGGTGGAGATTTTATCTCCTTTGGTATGTTTGCCGGCCCGGATGCAAACTCGAGGGTAATTACCTTCAAGGTACAGGGGATTAAGAAGGAAAAGATCCGGGAAGTACTCGAAGGCGTTGTTTTGAAGTTCTGGGATATCCGGCAAAGCTAATGAGGATCCAGATGAAAAGAGACCGCGCTGGATGCGGTCTCTTTTCGTTTTCTGAAATGATAGGCCTACTTCAATGCTTCTTTCGCCGCATGGATCACCTCATCATACTCCGGCTCCTGGCCCAGCGTCGGCAGATAGTTGACATAGGTCAGCTTGCCATCCCGCCCTACGATAAAGACAGCCCGACGAAGATAGCGTCGCTCTTTGATCAGGAGGCCGTATTTCAAACCAAACTCAGCATCGAGGACATCTGAGACGACCTTCACTTTATCCACACCGGCCGCGCCGCACCAGCGCTTTTGCGCCATAGGGAAGTCGGTGCTGATGGTGTAGATCACGATGTCCTCAGCGAGCTTCGCGGCTTCCTCGTTGAAGCGGCGCGTTTCCCGGTCGCACGTCTCTGTGTCCAGAGAGGGAACCGCAGAAAGGATGATCACCTTTCCCTTTGACTCCTGCAGGGGCTTAACGGACGCCCAACCGTAAACGACAGATGTGAATTCAGGGGCTACATCACCCACTTTCACTTCATCGCCTAACAGTGTGGCGAATTTGTCGCCCAGCTTAAAAACATCCGTACGAACTGTCGTCATTGTCTCTCTCCTTTTACCTGTGCGGCCTGGTCTTCACCTCATTCCCCTTCAAGGCATTCACTTCCTGCATCGTCAAATAACGCCACTGGCGCGGCTTGAGGTTCCCCAACCGCAGCGACCCGATTCGGATCCGTACGATGCGCACGATAGGCAGGCCAAGCTGTTTGCAGGTCTCACGGATCTGGCGCTTGCGGCCCTCTTTCATGATCACCCGCACCCAGGCCCCCTTCCCCTGCGCACTCTCGAAGCGGACATCTACCGTCTGGGCCTTGTAACCGTCCTCGAGGATCACGCCGCGCCGCCACGCTTCCAGCTGTTCCTGATCCGGACGCTTCGCCAGCAAAACGCGGTACTCTTTTTCATGTCCATATTTCGGATGGGTCAGCTTGTTGGTCAGGTCGCCATCGTTGGTCATCAAGACCAGGCCCTCGCTCTCGAAATCGAGGCGGCCCACCGGGTAGACGTGCTGCGCGACCTCCACCAGGTCTCGCACCGTTTTGCGGTCATCCCCGCGCTCCGGCTCTACAGTAGAGAGCACCATGCGCGGCTTGTGCAGGGCAATATAGGTCAACGCTTCCACCGCGGCGATGGGCTTGCCATCCACCGTGATCTTATCGACGGCGGGATCTGCCTTCTGTCCTAGCTCGGCGATCCTTCCATTGACGCGGACGCGGCCAGCTGTAATGAAATCCTCGCAGGCACGACGGGAACCATAGCCCGCTTGCGCTAATATTTTTTGTAGTCGTTCAGGCATAGTTAATAAATTATAACTGCTGGAACAAGCAACTTGATCGATTTTCCGGATTACACGACAAAAGCGGGAATTGGCCGGGCACTGGTCACGTGTAGCTCCGGAACACTTTAGACGCCCGAATTTGATGAGCAAGATCAACTTGCCAACGTTCTGGAGGAGAAGCAAAACGCGATCTAAGTCTTGCCATTGGTCTTGTAAGAATACAAGGTCGTGAAAAAATTTATTTAATAGGGGAGAAAACGTTTCTATTCATGAATTGGATAAAGATTATTTTTATTACATTCCATGTCTCATACCATAATCTTACAGATCTTTAATGGTCGCCGGTTATTTGCGTGCTATTGTTTGAGTGGCATTTGTGCCAAAAATCACAAAAGGATGGGTCCATCATGAAAAAAGTATCTCTACTTGCAAAATGCACTATTGTCGTTATGCTCGTGACACTGGTGCTAGCGTCGTTTCCCACCGCCAGTGTTCTCGCTAAAGGCAATAATCAAAACTTGGAAAATAAGTGGGATCAACTTGTCACCAATTACAATCGGCAGAGCAGCACTCACAACAGCGTACATAACTGGATCGATCATTGGTTCGAGACTCAGAAAAAGGCCTCGCTTTCTGACAAGGCTGAGATCCGGAAACACCTTGTGATCTGTAATTCTGCGATCGCCTCGGCAGGCTCGGTTATTGCGATACATGCCGGCTTTGACGCACAGGGCAATGTCGTTGATAAAGGACAAGCACGAAAGTCTATTAAGGACTTAGCCTACTATCTGCGGCAACATGCTGGCTCTGTAGATAATCTGATAGAGCATCTGGATTAGTCATAAGAATCTGGCAAGTCAAGAAGGGGCAAAGACTCTCATTGGGTCTTTGCCCCTTCTTCCCAAAGGACAAATCGAAGTCTTGATCCGGGGGCAAGGGTCTAGACTTCGGGAGATCTTTTGAATCATCGAAGGATTTATCTTCTGTCGTAGTCGTCACTGGGAAAGCTCAATCGCCAGCGCGGCTGACCAGGAGAAGTCAGTCGAACCGCAACCGGAGCCATCGCGGGGGTCATAGTATTCTCGAAAACCACCAGCCTCGATCAGTCGGAGCGTATCCTGTTGGATTGTCTCGGCCACATCGTCATAGCCATAACGTTTCAGCCCCTCGATGATGAACCAGTTCATGATGACCCATACCGGTCCGCGCCAGTAACGCCGGGCTTCCCAGGTCGGTTCTGTTTGAGCCGTCGTCGTGACCCAGTGCCGGACATCCTCATTCGGCGCGTATTCCCCGGGATTGAGTAAGTGCTCGTCCACGAGCCGCCGGGCCTGTTCCTTCGAAGGCAGTCCGGCGAACAGTGGCAGAAAGGTCGCAGCCGTGTTGACCGGTATTGACTTCCCTGTTCGCACATCGTAATCGTAATAGAGTCCGGCCCGTTCATCCCAGAACCGGTCGTTGAAATTTCGTCTCATTTGATTCAGCCAACCATCGATTTCATCCGTCGGCTGGCCGAGACCCATGGCCAGCTCGCGCAGATCTTCATCGGCGCGGGAGAGGATGGCGTTGAAAAGGACATCCTGCGCAACGAATGGCGAATAGGCCAGCAACTGCTCTGGTGAATAATTCAGCTTGCGAAATACATCGATTAGATAAATGAACCGTTCGTACTCTGTACGATTTGGCCGTTCGGTTGCCGCGACGTACCGTGTATCCCCCCGCTGAAATTCCGGGAGCGCTTCGGGTTGGATCGCCTCGAAGAGGTGCAGCCAGCGCGGAGAATCGTCGGTTCCAGACTCCCAGGGATGAATGATGGAGGCGAGCGCGCTGTCATCGGCATTCCGGTCGGTGTGCAGCCAGCGGTGCCAGCGTAAAATAGCCGGATACCCTTCGCGCACAAAATCCTCCATCGAATGGCGGGTATGCATCCTTCGAACCATGGTCGCAAGCAAAGGCGGCTGCGTAATGCCGGTCGTTGGGACACCCGGGGCGTTCGGGCTGTTTTCGATCTGCCAGAATTCGGGGTTCGGAAAATAATCGGAGGGTGTGGAATGATAAACGACGGAGGGAATCATCCCATCCTGCCATTGGCCACTTAACAGAGAACGGACCTCCTGCTGGGCACGCGGCAGGTCGAAATGGGAGAGCCCAAGTGCAATCAACGCGGAATCCCAGTTCCATTGATGGGGATATTGGTGAGGGCCGGGCTTGGTGAAGAGTCCGGTATCGTTGAGAAGCAGGACTGAGACCGCGCGGTCGAGGAGCGAAGAGTTGGTCATAACTGGGCCGGGCTGGCTGCGAAGCGCCCTGATAAGGGTATCCTGACTATACTACGTAAGACGGGTTCATAGCCCGCCCTACGGCGCGGGATACAACACTCTGCCATTGTCACGGTCCACCCAGCGGATCTTCTCCGCTGGGAATTTCAGCCAGACGTCCTGTCCCGGCTGTACGCGAAAGTTGGGGTGCGTGGAGACCTTCACCAGATCCTCACCGATTTTCACAGTCAGCAGGTTTTGCGATCCCAACGGTTCGACGACCAGCACTTCCACCTGGAGGGCATCTTGAGCGGGTTTAGAAAGTGTTTCCATGTTCTCGGCGCGAATGCCCATCAATATCGGGGAACCATCATAGGATCGGAGCAATGGCTGCATGTGCTCGGCAGGCGTCAGGTCGAAATCCCCCACCCGCACTTTCACATGGCCGTTCTCGCGCTGCACCTGTCCCTGCATGAAGTTCATAGGCGGAGTGCCGATGAAGCCGCCGACAAACCGGTTGGACGGTAAATCGTACACGGTCTCGGGTTTGTCGTATTGCAGGATCTTTCCATCCTTCATCACGGCGATGTGATCTCCCATGCTCAATGCTTCGATCTGGTCATGGGTGACGTAGATCGTCGTCGCTTTGATCTCCTGCAGCAGTCGTTTGAGCTCGGCGCGCATTTCCAGCCGCAGCAAGGCATCCAGGTTGCTGAGCGGCTCGTCCATCAGGAGGACTTCCGAGCGCATGGCAATCGCCCGAGCCACCGCCACACGCTGGCGTTGGCCGCCGCTCATCTTGCTGGGGTAGCGATCCAGCATATTCTCAATGTGAAGCAGCGACGAGGCGTCACGCACGCGCTTATCGATCTCCTTCTTCTCGAAGTTATTCATCTTCAGTCCAAATGCGACGTTGTCATACACGGTCATGTGCGGGAAGATGGCATAACTCTGGAACACCATCGAGATCTTGCGCTCGCGCGGCGGCAGATAGGTGACATCCCGCTCACCGATGCTGATGCGCCCCTCGTCGGCCATCCCCAACCCCGCAATCGCGCGCAGGAGTGTGGTCTTGCCACAGCCGCTCGGGCCGAGCAGCACGACAAACTCCTGATCCTCAATGGTCAGGCTCACGTTGTCCACGGCCACAAAATTATCGAAGCGCTTGGTTACGTTCTCAATTCGAATGTCTGCCATGTTGACCTCTTATTTGGAAACCTGTCCCCACATGTTGAACAAATATCGACGGATGTAGAAGATAAAGATGAGCGCCGGGATCATCATAAAGAAGCCACCGGCAAATTGATAGGGCTCAGAGGACTGATTAAGAGTCACAAGCACTTGTGCAGGCAACGTCCGATTCTGGATCGTCAGAATCGTGGCGGCAAAGACCTCATTCCACGAGAGCACGAAGGTGAAAATCGCCGAGGCGGCAATACCGGGCATCACCAACGGTAGCACCACATACCGGAAAGCTTGCAGAGGCGAGCAACCAAAGACCTGCGCCGCCTCTTCCAGCTCATAGGGGATGCTGGAGAAGACACTGGCAAGCACCAGAATGGTGGTCGGCAATGCCAGAGCCGTATGCATTAAGGCAAGGCTATACACACTGTCATAAATCCCCGTCCGCAGGAAGACGACGGCCAGCGGAATGGACAGGATCACGATCGGAAATGCACGGACCGCCAGGATAGAGAGGCGGAACATATCCCGGCCGCGGAAGATAAAACGCGAGAGAGCATAACCGGCCGGCGCGGCGATCAACGTGGACAAGAGCAACGTGATCACCGCGACGATAACGCTGTTCCGCAGGCCGGGGATGATCCCTCGCGAGCTCAGAAAGAATTCTAGCGTTTCGGTCGACAGAGGAATAAATGGCAGGATGCCTTTGGGGTAAGCTCTTACCTCGGCAGGCGTGGTGAGAGCCATCGAGGTAATGAATAGGATCGGGATCAGCACCCAGAGCGAGATGAGAATGCCCACCAGATAGGTCAGGCCACGGGTCAGGCGGTGGCGCCGCAGCATGCGCCGGTGGATGGCCTTTACTTCCGGCGAAACCTGTACCGTCTTTTGTGTTTCGGTTACAGTCGTCATCCAGACACCTCCTCCTGCGTACGAACTGCCCGCAAATAGAACAGCGACGTAATCATCGATAAGAGCAGGATAAAGCTGGCATAGGCGGCAGCGACGTTGAAATTGCGAAGTTCGTAATACTGGCGATATGTCTCATTGGCCAGCACGGTGATGATATCCCCTCCGCTCATAACGATCACCACCGCAAACACTTGAAAGGCCAGAATGGTCCGCAGGATGAGGGCTACCTGTAAGCTTGGCCGCAGCAAAGGCAGGATCACATACCGGATGCGTTGCCACAGGTTCGCACCGAACACTTCGGCAGCCTCCAAAACTTCCCGCGAGATAGCCTGCATGCCGGCCACTACAATCACCATAACGATGGCCGTGGCGCGCCACATCTCCGCCAGCCAGATGGCAATCAGAATCCAGTAGCGCGTGTCGGCAGAGAGATAGATGATCGGCGAGTCGATCAAACCCAGACTCTGTAAGATCGAGTTGAGATATCCTGATTGTGTAAAGATCGAATACCAGAGAATGCCAACCGCCAGATCCGAGACACCCAGGGCGATCGAAAAAACATACAAAAAGAGGCCGCTCCCTTTCAGGTCGGCCTGGATCACCAGCGCCATGATGATGGCCAGCACGAACTGCGCCGGGATGATTAGCACGATCAGCAGCAACGTCGTCCGCAGAGCCGGCCAGAAGAAACGATCGTTGACCATGCTCTGCAGGTATTTCGTCGTGAACTGGCTGGTATCTCCTTCTTCGATGCGCCCCCGAGTCCCGTCGCTTAAGACATTGAGATAGCGGGCCGGCACCCAGCCCTCGACGGTTTGATTACCATTTTGCCCGCTAACCTGAAACCAGACTTCCAAGGTCGTCTGATCCAAAATTTCAACAGGAGCTCGCGCCTCCATTTGTCCCACCACTTCGCTACCTTCGTCTGCTTCCGCGTACACACTCGTATTCGGATCTGCGCTGCTGGATAAGATCGACCGGACCGTTCCGGCAACCGGCGCGCCGCTGGCATCCGATTCACGCACCCGGATGCGACGTTCCGGCGTCCAGCCTTCGATCACCTCCCCATCGGTGGACTCGCCTCGTATCCGGAACCAGACCTCCGTAAGCAGATCACCTGGTTGCTCCGTCTCCCCTGGTGGAATTTGATTTCCCTGCTGGCCCAGGATGTCAACCTGTGTCCCACGGGGTAATTGTCCTGCGACGGCGCTATTGCGTCCGGCGTCTGCGCGCAGCGTCAAGAGCGCGCGCTCTTCTCTGACCGCCAGGATCAAGCCCTGCACCATAGGCCAGGCAAAGAACAGGGCAAGATAGACAAACGAGGGCAGGATCAGTACATAGGGCGCCCAATTAACAGATTTTCGACCCTTCGGCTTTGTAGTGGTTGTCATGGCTGCACCTCACAATGTTCTGGAAGGGTTTTGCCTGGTGCACGCTTCGCGCATGCACCAGGCCCAATGACGTACAGATTCAGCTATTCAACCTGGCACGGTCCTTCACTAACGGGATCTGGCGCCCAGCAGGGAGCCCCGGTATCGTCGAGGACGGCCTGTAAATTGTTGCCTTCTTCCTCGAGCACCGTGGCCGGATCCTCGCCTTCGAGCACCACACGATCGAAGGCAGCGCGGAAGATATTGTTGATATCACCACCGCGCGCACCCACTCCAACGGGTATCAGGGCGGGGATTGCATCCGAGGCGTTGACCGTCGCGTCCACGGCCGCGGCTTCGAGCGCCACGCCTGCGGGCAGGTCCGAGGTATCCACACCGCTGACGACCGGGAAGAACGCCAGCTCGCTCAGGATCTGCTTCTGTGTTTCAGGCTGGGTCAGGTAATCGATCAGCGCCATGGCGGCATCGGGGTTGGGAGCATCATTCGGGATACCCAGCCCGGCCACGACAGGCATAAAACCGCGCCCGGCCGGTCCCGCCGGCGCCGGGAAGGCTACGAAATTATCCGGGTCGGCATTGAGAGCCTCGATCAACCGCGCAACATGGTCAAAGGCAACCCAGACCTCACCCGACTGCAGCGGTTCCTGCATAAACTCATAACTAATCGATTGCGGGTGAATGGTGGGCCACAGACTGTCACGCGCCCACTCTAACATGGCTACTGCCTCCGGGCTCTTGAACTGGCTGACCATGCCGCCCGTATAGGATGGCCAGAGGAATCCTTCCAGGAAGCGCTGGAACAACCCGGCATGAGGCAGTCCACATTTCGGCCCGCCAGTTTCATCCATCAGGGTCTGGCACCACTCGGCAAACTGGTCATAGGTGAGAGCGTTGATGTCCGCGCCCTCAGGAAGATAATCCAGCGCTTCATTACGAGCCGCCATGATATACGTTGCCTGCATCCAGGGGACGTAGTACAGATAATCTTCGGTCCCCAGCAAGCCGGTTTCGAGGTATGCCTGGCTGAATTCGCGATCGGCAGAGAGGTCATCGACCACGTCGGTCATGTTCATCATCGCATCGGTGAGCGATGGATACGTGCCATGCAGGGCGCCGACGAGATCTACCTGCCCCTGGCCCGCCTGTGCACCCGCCAGAACCAGGTCGATCAGCGGTCCTTCTTCGGAGCCGGTGAAGTCATAGTTACCGCCCTCTGCCAGGATGGCGCGGAATTTTTCGCCTTCCTCGACAATATTGAACTGGGTCGAGAAGAAGCTTACGTCCCCTCCCGGAGGTCCTAGGGTTGGCGTAATCGTCGCTTCAGGAGCTTCCGTCGCTGGGGCCTCGGTCGGGGCTTCCGTAGGGGCTTCGGTCATAGCTTCGGTTGGGGCTTCCGTGGGCGCCTCGGTCATTACTTCTGTCGGCGGTTCTGTTGCTGGCGGCTGTGTTTCCTGTGGTCCACATGCTGTCAGTACAAAGGCGGCGATGACAAGCGCAGTGAACAGGATACGGTGTATCTTCATCTCATTCTTCTCCTTCATATCTCAGTTGGTTTAACGGTGTTTCAAACACTTTGAACGTATAACTGCCTGTATGGTCGATAGGTCCACCTCCTTTATCCTGCCTGGGCCTTCTCAGGATAACTTGCATCATTACAATACACCCGCATCTATGTGCTTTGAAAACTTCGGTGGCGATGCTCGGTCACCAGTCTGCATCCCCTGCCTGTGACTATGATCATCATGATCCTGCTACCCTACATTATCACCCCCGATCCATTTCATTATAGCGAGAAACCAGAGGGGCGTCAAATTCGCGTCCACGAGCCCGATTAAAATTACAAGTCGTAAGCTACAATGCCTGAGCATGGCGAGCCTGGCTGGGCATGGCCGCCACCACAAAGAAAGGAAATGACTCATGAGTAAGGTCCTGGTTTTTACTGAGCCGCGCAAGGTGGATTTTGAAATCGTCGAAGACCGTTCCCTGGCTGCCGGGGAAATTCGCGTGCGCACAATCTATTCGGGCATCAGCGCAGGGACAGAAATGACAGCCTTCCGCGGCAGCAATCCGTATCTATCCAAACAGTGGGATCCAAAGAGCCGCCTGTTTCTGCCCTCCGAAGCGCCGAGCCAGCCCTATCCACTTTCGGGTTGGGGCTATGAGGAAGTAGGAGAGGTGATCGAGGTCGGACCGGAAGTCGCGAGCTTAAGGGTGGGCGATATCGTCTACGGCACGTGGGGACATCGCACGCACCATATCTTGCAGGAAGAGTATGCCGGCCAGCGCCTCAAGCCAGATGGGCTGGACCCGATCCTGGCCATCTATTCTCACCTCGGGCCGATTGCCTTGAACGGCATATTGGATGCGAACATTCACGTCGGAGAGACCGTGGCCGTCTTTGGGCTCGGCGTGGTAGGACAGGTCATCGCGCAGCTTGCGAAGCTTTCCGGCGCGCGCGTCATCGGAGTGGATATGATTGAAAAGCGACTCGCGTTGGCGAAAGAAGTCGGAGCGATCGAGCACGGGTTCAATCCGCAAGAGGTGTCTCCAGCGGAGCGAATAAAGCATCTCACAAGCGGGCGCGGCGCCGATGTAACTATCGAAGTCACCGGAAGTGCCAGGGCCCTGCATGAGGCAATCAGGACCGCTGCCTATTCCGCCCGCGTGGTTGTATTAGGTTTTTTCCAGGGCGAGGCGCAGGGCTTGTTTCTGGGTGAGGAATTCCATCACAATCGCATCAACCTGATTTGCTCGCAGATCTCGAATGTTGACCCCGCGTTGAGTTATCGCTGGGACCGCCTGCGCCTGATCCATACTATCATGAACTTGCAGGCAAAAGGATCCCTCAACCTCCGCCCGGTGATTACACATATCATTCCTTATCAGGAAGCTGCCCGGGCGTTTCGGATCCTGGACGAAACACCGGAACAGGCGCTGCAAGTCGTTTTGGATTTCTCGAAAGAATGAAGGGACTCTTTTTAGCACGAAGAGCACAAAGGTCACTAAGGAAAACTTAGAGCATTTTCCCTTTATGTTTAGCGCGTTTTCCATGGAAAGGAACAAACATGAAACGACTGCGTACTGCCATCCTTGGATGCGGGGGTTTTGCCCACAGACATGCGCAAAACCTGATTACCCTGCCCGAAGAGATCGAATTCGTGGCCTTCTGCGATCACCATGACTACAATGCACGTGAGTTCTCAGAGAAATATACCGCGGGGAAAGCGAGCATATTTACAGAGCCTCAAGACATGTTCGAGAAGGCAAAGCTTGATCTAATCCTGATCTGCCTGCCGCCGTTCGCACATACAAATGAAGTCGATCTTGCCGCAGGACATGGCGTCCACGTGTTCATCGAAAAACCCATTGCGCTTACATCCGATCATGCCTGGCGCATGGTCGAGGTAGCCGAAAAAGCCGGTCTCAAGACGCAAGTCGGGTTTATGTACCGCTTTGGCATAGCTATCGAGCGGCTCAAGGAACTGCTGAGGTCCGGCGAGATCGGCCCCGCAGGATTGATGAGCGCCCGATATTTCTGCAATTCGCTGCACGCGCCCTGGTGGCGGGACAGGAGCAAATCCGGTGGGCAACTGGTCGAGCAGGTGATTCACATGGTGGACCTGATGCGTTATCTGATGGGCGACGCGGTCAGTGTCTACAGCCGCCAGGAAAACCTCTTTCACCGCGACGTGCCAGATTACACCGTGGAAGATGTCAGTGCGACGGTCTATGGCTTCCCGGGCGGAGCTATCGGTGTCATTTACGCGACCAACGGCGCGATCCCTGGAAAATGGATCAATGATTACCGCTTTGTCTCCGGGAAGCTCTCGGCCGAGTTCACAAATGCTAACAACGCTGTGTTCCATTACACGGCGGAAGATCCAGTACGCGTGGAAACGATTCAGAGGGAGAAGAACATCCATCTCGCCGAAATACAGGATTTGTTGACCGCCATCCGCACGGATGGACAGACGCGGACTCCCATGCGTGAAGGCGCGAAATCACTCGATATGGCGCTGGCAGCAACTCACGCTGCGGAAACCCATCGGGAGGTTTCACTGTGATACGCCTTTCCCTGTCTGCGGATCAAATGCTGGAGATTGAGTCTCCTGCTGTGGCCCTGCGGCGTGCGCAGCCAATTCTCAATGGTGTGCCTCTAACTGCATGGCACTGTGAAGCACTTGAGCTAGATGAGGAGAGGATCGAGCTGAGATACACATCCTCCGAATTGGGAGAAGGTACCTTCCGGATTCAAGCGCTTCGATCGCAGACTCAGGATCGTCTGGTGCTGCGCTACTGGCTCGAAGATCTACCAAAGGATACGGTTCTCGATTCATTCGGGTTGTGCTTTGAACAAGTGGAGAACGTGCACCAATATCTGCGGAACGGCTATTTCAGCTGGGACGGCAGCTATTACGTGCAGCCCGACGCGCTGGAGGATGCGGAGGCAGATGTGTCTCGAGACGAGACAGGCTACGCAATCTGTCAGATATTGCCCCGGCATGGGAACGGGAGCCTCATCCTGGGATTCGACCGTCACGACCGTTTTCAGCAGACCTTTACGTTCGATCTCAAACGCCGTCCTCTAACACTGATGATTCAAACCTGGTGGGATCGCAAGGACCGTTCCGACTTGGATCGATGTGAGTCGGAGCAGTTGATCATCTTTCCTCACGCAGAAATCGAGAACGGTTTGCGCGCCTGGGCTCAGCTCGCGGCAAAGGCCTCTCCCCGCCCGCCGCGCCTTTCTGCGCCGCCGATAACGGGATGGTGCTCGTGGTATAACCTCTATGCTGCTATCAATGAGGAGAATATTCTCGATCATCTACAGGCAGCGCAAATCGCTGCCAGGGAAGAGCGTTTGCTAATGCGCGTCTTCCAGATCGACGACGGCTTCACACCCGAAATGGGAGACTGGCTGGAGGTCAAGCCGCAGTTTCCGCGCGGCATGAAGCCCTTGCTGGATGACATCCGTTCCGCTGGCTTTGTCCCGGGCTTATGGATTGCTCCGTTCCTGGTGGGCAACCGCAGCCATCTCTATCGCGCTCACCCGGACTGGGTCGTAAAAGACCGGCAAAGTGGGCAGCCATTGGCCCATATGCGTTTTTATGGCGAGTTCCGCTGGCACAAACGAAGTGAAGAATACTATATCTTGGATACGACGCATCCCGCCGCCTTTGATTACCTTAGAAATATCTTCCGCACGTGGCGGCAGGAATGGGGATGTGAATACTTCAAAACAGATTTCATGCACTTGGGCAGTGAATACGGTCCAGACCGAGCCGTCTGGCATACGCCCGGGATGACGCGCATCGAGATCTGGCGCCGCGTGGCAGAGATGATCCGGGAGGAACTCGGAGATGCTCTTTGGCTGGGCTGTGGTTGTCCTTTGTGGGCATCCATTGGGCTGGTGGACGCCGTTCGCATCGGGCGGGATGTGGGGGTGGCATGGAGTGGGGATTATTCGGCGCAATCCCTTCTGCGCGACCAGGCTTGCCGGAACTTTGCCAATCAGGTCCTGTGGCAGAGCGACCCGGACTGTGTGCTCTTGCGCGAGCGCTTCCATGACCTGTCGGATCAGGAGGTCAAATCTCTGGCGCTCTATACCGCGATGACGGGCGGCGTCATGATGACTAGCGACCATCTCGGCGAGCTTTCGCCAGAGCGATTAAGACTGTGGCGCTTCCTACTGCCACGTGAAAGAAGCAGTTGCGACTTCCCATTGCTGGGATGGTCAGCCATCTCCTATGAGCGCCAACCCGCGGAGTTGCCTGTTGCAAAGACGCGCTACGTGCCTCGCGCCGAGGATCCGGTGCTTGTGCAGGTACGTCACCCACGACACGCGGGCGCGCCCGGTGCGGTCTTCTTCCTCAACACGGGGAGCCAGCCAGTGGGACGCATCTATCCGCTTGTGGATCTAGGTATCAAGAATTCTGTTTTTCTCTATGAATGGGAAAATCTGACCGCGAGTGATAAGCCTGAATCGACGATCTCTATCAGCCTGCCGGCCCACCACGGCGTTCTATACTTTTTCAGCCTCGAGCCACTCAAAGATATGCCCGTTCGATTGCCTTGATCCTGGATAAGGAAAAAGCGTGTCCCTGGCCCGTCCAGGCGGTGTATCTTTTCGGCAGGTTTCGGGTCATGTAGTGTTGGAGGGCTTGGTCCGGGCCAGTGCTCAAACCTTTATTCGATCATTTGGACTTTTCGGCAAGCTCAGACTGCACGGTGCATGCACTGGGATCGGTCCGCAGGTAGAATAGGATGTGAAAATGATGTTGTTGATTATGCAAAGGATGTCTCATTGAACACTTTACGCGATAACCAGGATGGGAAGGCTGCACTCCAGGGGAGTGGGAGTGAGTTTCGTCATCTAATCTTTGCGGGGCTGGGTGGATGCCTCGCCATAGCGCTTGTCGCCCTTGCCTCACGGCTGCTTGGTGAACCGGCAGCTTTCTTTACGCGTGAACCGCAACGGGCTTTACAAGGTCCATTTTATGCAGGATTCTTCTCGAATCTCGGGGGACTTGTCTGGTTTGGCGCCGCGGCGATTGTTTCTTTTGCGGCGAGTCTCAGACCGTGGAATCGGGGAGCCTTTATTCTGGCGGCAATGGTGACGTGGGCTATGGGATTGGATGACGTGTTTATGCTTCATGATGAGGTATACCCCAAACTTTTCATCCATGAGAGAGTTGTCTCTACCTTGTACTTTGGCGCCATTGGGGCGATCCTTTTGCGATACTACCACCAGCTTTCACGTGCGACTTTAGTTGGAATAGCTGTCGCAGTTTTTTTCTGGATCTTATCTGTGGTATTGGATCTCTTCCTGCGCGGTTTTGGACAGCTCCCGGAAGACGGCAGCAAGTTTATCGGCATTGTTGTCTGGGCCGCGGCCTGGACTCGTCAGGCGTATCACGACATTACCAGGCTGGCTCGTTGAATAAACAGAACCATGTGGTTTTGTAATTCCAGCTGATTTGGATTCTTTCCCCGTTACCAAAGAGAAAAAAGCGACGTGGGCTGAGTTTTAAGCCCATAGGTCGGGATTATTTGATTCTTACGAAATGACTGAGCTCTACGATATGGCGGATCGCATCTGGTCTCAATCCCGTTCATCGGGATTATTTGGTTCTTACACGATGGAACACGCACGAGGGGGACTTATGGCTGACAAGTTTCAATCCCCTACCCCGCACGAGCACCGAGGCAATGAGTCGGGGAAATTTTTTTATAGCCAGGCTCCTAATGTGGGTGAGCCGGAAGGACCGTTTGTGTTTCAATCCCCTTGCGTAGCACCCTGCCAAGGATAAGTCGGGAATTTTTTTATAGCGCAGGGAAACGACACCAAGTACGAATACGATCCCGACCGAGCGACAACTTTTCTCTGAGACGAAGAATATCTAAGATGATTTAAAAAACCATCTGAGAGAGTTTTCAAGACTATCTAGATGAATCAAAAAATCATCTGAGATGATTTGGGGAGAGTATGTTCCTCTTAAAATCAATTTTTAAAAAGTAGGTGCGCGCGTAGCGTCCCGCCTGTTCTACCAAAAGCATGACCTACTCTTCTCTGCGCTGCCTGTATCGCTCCATCGTAAAGCTAAGAAGATGTAAAAACACTCCACCCAATACCCCTGTCAGATGGAAAGGAAGAAAGTCCATCACATCAACCGGCTGTCCCAGGACGAGCTTCCAGTAAAGATAAGGCAGCCAAACCGAAATCCCCAACAGAATCAGGATGTGTCCCATCGTATGCAGTGACCTTCTCTTAGGCGGATTCATTTTCAGGTCGCGTCGTGCAATGGAACGCAAGCGTGAACCGCCGACGACACCGAGCAGATGAAATGGTAAGAACAACAAGAATGCCGGCCTTTCGCCGATGACGCGGAGGAAGATGTACGGCGCCCAGATGAAGACGCCCAGCCAGATCAATATCGTCCCCAATCGATATCGCAGAACGACATGGTCAATGACTTTCTCTTCGGTTACCATGTCTTGAACGTTTCCTCTACCGCATCCAGCGTCGCCGCGATCACACTCTCGTCGTGCATAATCGATAGGAAACCGGCTTCGAATTGCGATGGCGCGAGATAGACTCCGTTCTCCAGCATTTTTTGGAAGAACTTCGCGAACTGGGCTTTATCGGCGGCCTTGACGGTATTCCAATCGACAGGCTGAGTCTCGCTAAAGAAGGTGGTGCGCATCGTGCCAACCCGCGTCTGCTGGATGGGAACCCCGACTCTTTTCGCCGCTGCATCGATTCCCGCGTCCAACTGACGACCACGCACTTCCATTTCATCCCAAACCTTTTCGTCACTGATCAAATCCAATGTGGCAATCCCCGCGCTCATCGCCAGCGGATTACCGCTCAACGTACCGGCCTGGTAGACCGGGCCGGCGGGAGAGACCAGGTCCATCAACGCGGCACGGCCACCGTACGCGCCGACCGGCAGCCCGCCGCC
>LLBZ010000769.1_pt3 | contig 16663 bp, 16 predicted proteins | sample 1489421 | NCBI WGS metagenome assembly LLBZ01 (sample SAMN04092657, study PRJNA295927) | soil metagenome | biome: Soil prokaryotic community; feature: Bulk soil; isolation source: soil from tomato rhizosphere | host: tomato cultivar Moneymaker | place: South Korea | collected 2011-11-01 | reverse complement strand
CGCCATGCGTTGCCCAGCGCGTATGCCCGATTCCCGGCGCGCCGTTGATGGGCGATTTATAGACGAGGTCGATCAATTGGGATAACTTGCCCGCGTCCTTGCGGACCTCGAGCTGGCCATCGTTGATGATCGCCAGCCCGGCCGAATCGTATCCGCGGTATTCTAGCCTCTTCAGGCCGTTAAGAATGATCGGCGTCGCGTCCCGCGACCCGATGTAGCCTACGATGCCACACATAGGGGATCCTCCGAAAAAAAGTTTCAGATGTCAGGTACCAGGTGTCATGTGGTCCCTGGCACTGTTTTGAATGCCACTCTTTACGTATTTGTCCGCGCGATTGCTGGCGCGGCGTTTTCGCAAAGTTTCAATTCGGAGGGAAAGAGAACGGGTGATGGCGCACCCGAAGGGCTTCCGCTGATCTTTCGATTTTCCTACCTCACCCCAGCCCTCTCCTAAAGAGAGGGGGTAGTTGGCTCCATCTCTGCGATGGAGAACCCTTATCCTCGTCAACTCATTAGTTTGGTGGTTCGTTAGTCTTGTCGTTGGGTAGTCCATTTGGCATTCCTTGCTCTTGACTATAAAACTACTCAACTATTCAACTACATAACTAACAAGCCCATGCGCTGTCTTTCCCGGGAATGGTGCCGGTTCACCTCCTTATCATGGACAATCTGGCAGAGAGTATACCTGATTTACATAGTGCCGCATAAATTACTTTACTATATATTTGAATTTCAGGCTGCGCGTGCATGTGAAAAGTAAAGTTAATGTGAGACGGACGGTAAATTATTGTGCAAGCTGGATCTCAGGCATCGTCACGGTTTGATAATTTTGTTCTGGTCTGAACTTGATCACCACGTTACTGGTCCCATCGGCTTCGACGGTGTACCCGATGATCTGGCTGTGAAAGCCCGTTTTCGAATCCAAACCCTTAATGAGCACTGGGGAGGCTGGCGCAAGAATGGTACCCTGAATATTGGAACCTGCTCCTCCATTGAGGACGACTCTGCTTCTGTTCTCCATGGGCAGGTAAATCAATAAACCTGCATTGTCTCCTGTATCACGAGCATCCAGCTGGATATCGGCACTATTGCTGAAGCGCACCTCGCCTCTCCGAACGAAGAAGAGCACGTTATGTCCCTCAAGGTGTCCGGTGATGTGCATCCCATTGTTGAGGCAGTACACGCCGCTTCCGAGCTGGGTGACCCCCGGCGGCGGAAAGTCCTCGGTCCAGGAACCTGCGCTCATGGTTGTGCCATCCTCGCTGACTTCTGCATCGTCGCCGCATCCCTTCACATCGGGCATGAAAAACGGCGGCGGATAAGGAACGGGCTGCGCTTCGGTAGGTGTCTCTGGAGTGAACAAGTGTCTCTTCTGTACATTTATGGCCCCGACGACATTGATGCCATATCCATCTTCAAGACGAATACTGCCGTTGCCCTGCTGGACCAACGCGCAGTCACCTTCTGCGTTGACAAAAACACCACCGCCGGAAATATCCAGTGTTGCCTCCCCATGAACCCAGAAAGCGGAGCGAAAGCAATTGCTGGTTGGAGCAAGGCTGATCACAGCATGCCCGTGGAGAATCGGCCCAATCTCGGGTCTCTTAGTACGGGCAACCGCCTGCACTTCATTGACGATCTCCGATCTACCGATCACGCGCATCAGGTATGTCGGGACGGTTGAACGCACAATGACCTGTATATATTCGATGTCGCCCGCATGGGGACCATCCTTGGGAGGTGTATAGAGTGAGATAATACTCCTCACCCCATCATTGTCATAGCCATTTTCCGCTGCCGATGCAAGCGCAGCGTCAACCATACTGCCTCCCTTTAGGCGGGCATAGGCGCTGGCGAGCGCAGCAGCATCGGCCGCATTTTGCGCCCTCTGCCGATCCTGAAAGGCGTTGCCGCCGTCGATGACCAAACCAGCCATGCCCATGAGCCCTACGAGGGCAAGGGCGATGACGATCAAAGCTTGTCCGCGTTCGAAACGTTTCATTTTCATAGCTGCATTCTTTCTGTCCATTTTTGATTAATTCTACCTATAAAAACAATATAGGGAGTGCTGAACTTCTTCACATTCAAACACTCCCTAGCTTTGGCTTCGGAAAAGTATTGCTAATTATGGGCCGCAGACAGGCGTCAGAATGGTATCCGTTACGGTGGCGTTCAGTGGAATCTCACCCGTCGAGTTGCCGATCAACTGAGGGATGAACGGCATGAAGATTTTATGAGGATACGTTACGGTCACCTCAAGGGAGCCGCCTTCACAGTACTGCCCATCGGTCACCGTTACAGTGACTTGCACCGTCGGATCATTCACTAAATCAATGGGCGATCTTGTCGGGGATGAATACAGAGCTCTTTGCTTGATAGCCGCGATTTTTACAGCATCTGTCGAATTACTAGGTGGATTAATCGAGCCATACAACGCGCCTTCCTGCGCGGCATCGCGGAGCTGGACGAACTGGAAAAAGAGCACTCCCAATTCGGCGGCGCCGGCGAGCAGATACAATAAGATCACCAGGCTGATGCCCAGCTCGACCAGACTTTGCCCGCGTTCACGTTTGAGCTGTTTCATAATGTTCTCTCTTCTGCGCATCGCAACTATCTTGTGACGTGGATCGGAGTATCACAGCCCGGTGTGGAAAGGTTTATCAAAACCTCTTCCGAGCCATCCGACCGGTCGTACGTCTGATCGAAAGTGAAGACGATCGTGATGGTGCCGCCAGGTGGGATTGTCAGAGGCGCAGTTGGCGTCAATGTTGCACTGGGACCTGCAATGTCTCCGGTCCAGAATGGCGTTCCGCCGATGCTGGCGCTCTGCAAATTTAAGGTTTTGTCGTTGCCAGATTGGTGACCTCGATCGTGGTCCCACACCAGGAACATATTCTGCATCGAGATCGGCCAGGCATTCGGATTCGTGATGGTCAACGTCATTGTATTGTTGCCAGGCAAAGTGATCCCCGTATTTGTGGTGTTGCAGGAAGGTACCCGCGTTGGTGTGGGAGAGGGCGTGCGGGTTTGGGTTCTGGTGGGGGTGATGGTAGGAGACAGTGTCACCGTGGGTGTGCGGGAGGGGGAGGGTGTGATGCTGGGCGTATTCGAGACCACTGGCGTGAGGGTCGCCGTTGCCGTAGGAGTATCCGTCGCCGTGGGTGTGGGAGTCTCAATGGGCGTGTTCGTGGCCGTAGAGGTATCTTCGACCAGAATCACCGTTGGGGCCGTCACATAAATTGAGACACTGACCAGCACCGTGCGGGCACTCTGCGCTCTAATTGGACCGCTTGAGCTCGTATCGGAGCGTTCCAGAAAACCCACGATCCTCGGAATGATCGGCAGGTAATCACCTTTGACGCTCACGACTAGACGCTGGCTATTGCCCGCCGGCTCAAAGTCATTTGTAGATCCGTCGCAAAAAGATGTTGCGGCGGTACCCGGCCCGTTATCATATTGGATAACAATATCGTCGTCATTAAAGGCATTCAGAAAATCTGTTCGCTGCGCTGCCCGGCGGATGCCGTAACAGTCCTGATAGCGCGGGATATCGCTATTATCTGGACCTCCCTCGGATGTATAGTCCAATCCCTGCCCCGTGGCCGATCCATAACGGACTGCCTGGCGGCTGGCCGTCACGATCGTGGAATAGATGAAGAGCAGGCGTCCTGCTTCTAGCAGACCGTAAAGCAGCAGGAGCAAAATGGGCAATACGATGGCAAATTCCACCATTGCCTGGGCCTTGTTCTTTTTCGTGATGTTTTTTACGTTCATAATAAAAATTCCTGGTTGATTCCTGACGATCCTAATTCTTAGTTTAATGTGCCTGTTCCTTCGTCCAATGCGACATTCGTACTACGGAGGGCCGGAGAAGGTCACACCCTACAAATCTGATAATACCCTGAAATTGGGTTAAAAATCCTCGCAATCCATGCCAGGACCGGTCAACTCGACCTGTTCAATTTAGAAAAAACAGCAGATAAAAGGCACCGAGAATGAAATAAGGACCATACGGGATGAACGTCATCAAGGCATCGTTGCTATAGCGGCGGCGGACGATCAGCGCCAGGATGAAAAAAATACTCACCAGGCCGCCCAGCAAGATCCCATAGAAGAGCGCGCTGACGATAGTGGGCCCCAGCATGAGCCCTAAGACACCTGCCAGGTATACATCCCCGCCGCCCAGGGCTTCCTCTTCATCGTCAGGCTGCCCGGCAGCCTGTAATCTGCGCGCCCGGTAGCGGGCAACAATCGTACCGAGCTGGTACAAGAGGAACATGATACCAAATCCGATCAATCCCCCGAGCAAGGAGAAGCCCAGGCTTCCCAGCAGCGTATATTTCTTGCTATAAATGAACGTGCCGACGAACAGACCCAGCACGGCACCCACCAGACTGGTAGGATGCAGGATCAATCGGTGCTCAAGGTCGATCACCGTGATAATGCTGAAGTAGATCAGCACGATCATCGTCAGAGGAATGCCCAGGCGTTCAGAAGGGAACAGCCAGAAGTAGACGAAGGCAAGGACCGATACAAATTGCACCAGCCAGGTCCGCAGGCCACGCGGCCTGCCACAATTCTGGCAGCTTCGCAGCAGGAGATAGTCTCTCCACGAAAACGGGGACTGGCAGTGGGGGCATACGGGTTGGCTCAACCGGCGGGTCCGCGGCAGCACATCTGATACATAATTAATGAAAAGCCCGGCAAACCAACCGAGAACGACCGGGATCAGGAGCGTGACATTCATCTATTCCATTATAGTCTAAAGTCATTGCCGCTTTTCACGGGGCTGACCATGTAAGTCAATTGTAAGCTGTGCGCTTGCCGAAGCTTTCAAACTGCCTTACAATCGCGCTCGCCGCACGCGGCAGTCCCCGGGAGAAGAGCATCAATGCAAGAAACACTTTTCGAGGGCTGGGTCGACGCCAAATGGACCCGGCTCAAAATCTTCGCAAGGTGTATCCCAACCATCATACAGATCGTCCTCTGGAGATATACATGGATAAATTCATTATCGAAGGCGGGGTTCCATTAAGTGGTGAAGTGACCCCGGCAGGGAACAAAAATGCTGCCCTGCCGTTGCTGGCCGCAGCGCTGCTCACGAACGAACCCATCCTTCTGCACAACATCCCACAGATACAAGACACACACGTCATGCGCAATTTGATCGAAAGCCTGGGGGTGCAGATCGAGGACGTGAATGCCACATCCTGGCGGGTGACCGCGCGCGACCTGCGGCTCTCCGATTTGAATCCCGACCTCTGCCGCCGCATCCGGGCGTCTATTTTGATCGCCGGGCCTCTTGCGGCGCGGATCGGGGAGTTTAAGTTACCTCCGCCTGGAGGGGACGTGATCGGCCGCCGCAGGCTGGATACGCACATCCTGGCTTTGCGCGCGCTGGGGGTGGATGTGAAATATGACCGCGGTTTTACCTTCCAGGCAGATAACCTGCGCGGGACAGAGTTCCTGATGGACGAAGCCAGTGTAACAGCGACAGAGAATGCCATCATGGCCGCGGTGACGGCCAAGGGAGATACCGTCATCCGTAACGCGGCCTCGGAGCCTCATGTGCAGGAGCTGTGTCATTTTCTCAACCTGCTCGGCGCGGACATCGAAGAGATCGGTTCCAATACGCTTCATATTCATGGCGTGCCGAAACTGCATGGCGGCGAGTTCACTATCGGGCCCGATTATCTTGAGGTGATCAGCTTCGTCGGTGCGGCGGCGGTGACTCATGGCAGTATTCGCGTGAAGAACGCGGGCGTAGATAACCTGCATATGATCCAGCATGTCTTTGAAAGATTGGGAGTGACCTGGCAGGTGGAGGGGGATGACCTGATCGTCCCGGCTGAGCAAGAACTGACCATCGTCCCGGATCTGGATGGCGCGATCCCGGAGATCAAGACGAACGTTTGGCCGGCCTTTCCCACGGACCTGATGAGCATCGCCATCACGGTGGCGACACAGGCCAGCGGTACGGTGTTATTCCACGACTGGATGTTCTCAGGCCGCATGTACTTCACCGATAAGCTGGTGGGCATGGGAGCACGGATCATCCTCTGCGATCCATTTCGCTGCTTGATCCAGGGCCCCAACCGGTTGTATGGCGAAAACCTGGAGAGCCCGGATATCCGCGCGGGAATGTCTATTCTATTGGCAGCGCTGGCTGCAAAGGGAGAATCCACCATCCGCAATATCGGCCAGATCGAACGAGGTTACCAGGACGTGGATAAAAAATTACGAGCGTTAGGCGCGAAGATCGAGAGGATGAAGGAGTAGACAGGTAGATACATACTTGTGTACCTGTTTACTTGTCTACTTCCTCATCCCTTAATCACCGCCACCGGCCGCAACCGCGCGACCTTCCTGGCGATGCCCGCGTCGCTCACCGTTTCCACCACCATGTCTACGTCTTTATAAGCCGACGGCGCTTCCTCCGCCAGTCCCGGCAACGATCCGGCGCGGACTTTGATGCCGCGCCTTTCCAGCTCTCGCTTGAGAGCATCGCCCTGCACTTCCTTTTTCGCTTTCGAGCGCGACATGACTCTTCCCGCGCCATGGCAGGAGGAGCCAAAGGAACGCGTCATACTGTCCTCTGTGCCGACCAGGACCCACGAGGCCGTACCCATCGAGCCGGGGATGATCACAGGCTGCCCGATCTTTTGATATTCCGGCGGCAGCCCCGGTGAGCCGGGACCGAAGGCCCGCGTCGCGCCTTTGCGATGGACGCACACCGTTACTTTTCTGCCATCGATCTCGTGGGTCTCGAGCTTGCCCATGTTATGGGCAATATCGTAGACCTGGTGCAGATGCCACTGGCGCGTCTTGGGCGCGAAAGTCTCCTCGAAGGCACGGCGCGCCGAATGAGCCAGCAGCTGGCGATTGGCGAAAGCGAAATTTGCCGCAGCGCGCATCGCCGCCATGTAAGCCTTTCCTTCCGGCGAGTCCATCGGCGCGCAGACCAGCTCGCGGTCTGGCAAATCGATGCCGTATCTGACGACCGCGCTCTGAAAGGACTGGACGTAGTCCGTGCAGACCTGGTGCCCCAGCCCGCGCGAGCCGCAGTGGATCTGCAGCACAAGGCAACCCTGGTAAAGTCCCATCACATTTGCAGCCTCTTCATTAAAGATCTGATCGACCACATCCACCTCGATGAAATGATTGCCCGCGCCCACAGAGCCAATCTGTTCACGACCGCGCTCCTTTGCCCGTTCAGATACCTTATTCGGGTCAGCTCCATCCAGCGAGCCTGACTCCTCCGTCCGCGCCAGATCTGCTTCGGTCGCGTATCCATTTTTCAGCGCCCAGCGCGAGCCATCTCGCAGGACCGAATCCAATTCCTTTGCATTCAGCTTGAGCGCGCCTTCTTTCCCGACGCCGCTGGGACAGTACTTATTCAGCAAAGTCGCGAGCTTTTCCATATCGGCGTGCGCGTCTTCAAAGCTAATACTCGAGGCCAACAAACGTACGCCGCAGTTAATATCGTATCCGATCGCGCCAGGCGAAATGACGCCGTGCGGATACTCGGTCGCGGCGACACCGCCAATGGGAAAGCCATAGCCCTGGTGCATATCCGGCATCACGATTACATGTCCTACCAGTCCCGGCAGGGTCGCGGCGTTGACTGCCTGCTCCAGCGATTTGTCGTTGATGATCTGTTCCAGCAGCTCACGCGTGACAAACAGCTTTACCGGCACGCGCATGTCACTGCGAATGGATGTCGGGATCTCCCACTCGGTCTCACTGATTTGAATTAAGTTCTCGATATTCATTTTGGATCTCCAAGCCTAGCGAAGGCTGCCCGGAGGGCGCTTCGCAAGGCTGATCACACATCAAACACAATCGTCGTTTCGAAGCCTTCATTTGTTTTCCGGATTCTTAGATTGTGAAAAGTGACAGCTTTGATGGCTTTCGCCACGGATGCAAGGGTCGCGCCTTCCATCTCCACCTTCAACCACTGCGCGGCGACCCTTATGTCGAAGACGTCAAAAGCCAGATTCTCCGGCTCCTGGTAGTACACCAGCTCGGACAAAAAAGCGACCAGCAGGCTTTCGACGTCTGGCCCTTCGAACGCGAATGTCCGTCTCAGGCGTGGACCCGTTCCGATCACCGTCCCCGAAAGGGAGTTCATCGCCCCCGCAGCTTCGACGAAGAGCGAGGACAAATCCGGCGCCCAAACTCGCGCCGACCAATCGGCAGTGTGTGAAATTTCTTCGAAACCCATGATTCTATTGTACTCCTCGATGGCGCGACTTTTCACGATGGGAAGGACCTGATACAATGACGCCCAGTAAAATAAACGAAAAACAAGTCGTCTTGATGACGGAAGGAAATTTCAAGCGAGGAAATCACTACGTTATGGAATCGAATGGAAATCTAAAGCACGTAAAAGTATTGATCTTAGGGTCGGGTCCAACCGGATATTCGGCGGCGCTATATGCGGCGCGGGCCGAGTTGGAGCCGGTTGTTCTGACGGGGATGCAGTTGGGCGGCCAAGCCGCACTCACATATACCATCGAAAATTATCCGGGATTTCCGGAAGGCGTCGGCGGGGCGCAACTGGGTGAGTTATTTCAGCGACAGGCTGAGCACTTTGGTGCCGTAACTGAGTTCGAGTCTGCTAACTCTGTAGATCTGTCGCAGCGTCCATTTCGGGTGGTGGGGGATAGCAACGAGTACCTGGCGGATGCGCTGATTATCGCCACGGGGGCCAGCCCCAATCACCTGGAAATCCCCGGCGAAGTGGAGCTGACCGGGCGCGGCGTTTCGTACTGTGCCACCTGCGACGGCTGGTTCTTCAAGGACAAGAAGGTGGTGGTCGTCGGCGGTGGGGATAGCGCGATGGAAGAAGGACTCTTCATTACGCGCTATGCCTCGTCTGTGACCATCGTCCACCGGCGCGAAGAATTTCGTGCCAGCCCGATCTTGCAGAAGCGCGCACAGGAACATCCCAAGATTGATTTCATTTTGAACACCGTCGTCACCGAGGTCGTCGGGACGGAGAAGCTCCAAGGGATTAAGTTGAAGAATGTGAACACGGGGGAAGAGTCGATCTACGAGGCGGATGGACTGTTTATCTTCATCGGTCACACCCCAAATACACAAATGTTCCAGGGACAATTAGAAATGAGCGAGCTGGGATATATCAAGGTCAACGACCGTATGGAGACAAATATCCCCGGCGTCTTCGCGGCGGGCGAAGCCGCGGATCCGCATTTCCGGCAGGTGGTCACCTCGGCTGGGATGGGCGCGGCAGCCGCGATCCAGGCAACGCGCTATCTCGAAGCGGCGGAATCGGCCCCGATCACCTCGACGTGAGGATCATTCCCAGGTCCACAATCAAATTAAACCTAACAGTGGCGCCCACAGCGCCACTGTTTTTACCTAAATCTGGTAAGATAAAAAGTGACAAAATGTACTTTCGCCCCACGCCCGATTCAGATAAAATTTTGGTATCTATAAATTTTTGGAGGAGTCATGAACAAAATCTCGATCATTGGCGCAGGCATGACTGGAGCGACCACTGCCCACTGGCTCGCGGAACGTGAATTAGCCGATCTCGTCCTGGTGGATGTCGTCGAAGGGATGCCGCAGGGCAAGGCACTCGATATGCTCGAAGCGATGCCAATTATCGGCAAGGATGTGGAAATTGTCGGCGCAAATGATTATGCGGCCACCAAAGGCTCAGACATTATCGTCATCACGGCAGGCTTGCCGCGCAAGCCGGGAATGAGCCGTGATGATTTGTTATCTGCCAATGCCGAGATCGTCGGAAAGGCCGCCACGGAAACTCTCTCTCATTCGCCCGATGCCATTTATATCGTGTTGACGAACCCGTTGGATACGATGGCCTATCTGACGATGAAGAAGACGGCTCTGCCGCGCGAACGCGTGGTGGGGCAGGCGGGCATCCTGGACTCCGCCCGGATGCGCGCCTTTGTGGCGATGGAGACCGGCGTCAGTGTGGAGAACATCGACTGCTACGTATTGGGCGGGCACGGAGACGAAATGGTCCCGCTCACGCGTCATTCCAACATTGCGGGAATCCCGTTAAAGGAATATCTCCCCGCCGATAAATTGGATGCGATCGTCGCGCGCACGCGCAAAGGCGGAGGCGAGATCGTTAACCTACTTAAGACAGGCTCCGCCTATTACGCACCATCGGTTGCCTGTGCGCAGATGGCAGAAGCCATCCTTAAAAATAAGCACCTCATCGTTCCCTGTGCCGCCTACATGGACGGCGAATACGGCCTGAATGACATGTTCTTCGGGGTGCCCGTCATGCTCGGACGGGCAGGTATGGAGAAGATCCTCGAATACAAGCTTGACGAGGAGGAAAAGGCCATGTTCGACAAGTCTGCCGCTGCGGTGAAGGAAACGCATGAGGCGTTAAGGAAACTCGTGACGTTGTGAAAGTGTACAGGCATCAGGTAAACATGGATGCTTGTGTACCTGTCTACGTTCCATACCAAAGGAGTCAATCATGATCCTGCACGAAAAAATTTCTGCACAACTCCCCGCATGGCGTGATCGTATTCGCACGCTGGCAAAGGAGCATGCCGATGTCGTTGTGGATACCGTGACGATCGGCGAGGTCGTTGGGGGGATGCGTGATACCAAGTCCTTGTTGACCGATATATCCTATGTGGATCCTGGCGAAGGCATTCGCTTTCGAGGCATGTCTATCCCCGAGGTTCTCAAGAAGCTTCCGAAGGCGCGCGGCGGAAAGATGCCGCTGGTGGGTGGGTTGTATTATCTGCTGATGGTCGGCGAGGTGCCGACCAAAGAACAGGCGATGGAAGTGGAAGCCGAGTGGGCCAAACGGGCCGATGTCCCCGATTACGTCTTCAAGACAATCAAGACCATGCCGAAAGAGACGCACCCTATGACTCTCTTCTCACAAGCCGTGCTAGCGCTGCAGAACGGTTCGGTCTTTGCAGAGAGATATCACAGCATGAAAAGGGATATCTACTGGGAAGCCGCACTGGAGGACAGCCTGAATCTCACGGCAAAGCTGCCCGTGATTGCGGCTTACATCTACCGTCTGAAGTATTTCGGGGAGAATAAGAAGCCGCGCTATAACCCGCGACAGGACTACGGCTTGAACTTCGCACGCATGACGAAAGTCTCGGATAAGAAGGGCTATGCAGAGCTCATGCGCCTTTATTTCATCATCCACAGCGACCATGAATCCGGCAATGCCTCGGCGCACGCAACCCATCTGACCGGCTCCACCCTCTCCGACGTGTATTATGCGTTTTCAGCAGGTCTCAATGCTCTCGCAGGGCCGCTTCACGGCCTTGCCAACCAGGAGTGCCTCGGCTGGCTGATCGAGGTCAAGAACAAGTTTGGCGGTGTTCCCACCCGTGATGAGCTTTATAAATTCTCTTGGGATACGCTCAACAGCGGTCATGTCATCCCAGGTTATGGACATGCCGTCCTGCGCGTGCCTGATCCGCGCTATATGGCGCAGTTGGAATTTGCCAAGAAACGCTTCCCGGAAGATGAGCTGGTCCGTCTGGCGGAACTGGTCTTTGATGTTGTGCCGCAGGTACTAAAAGAACAGGGCAAAGCCAAGAACCCCGCGCCCAACGTGGATGCGATCAGCGGTACGCTGCAGCATTATTACGGCGTGCGCGAGTTTGACTTTTACACCGTCCTGTTCGGCGTCGGGCGTGCCCTGGGTGTGACGGCCAACTACGTCTGGGCGCGCGCGTTGGGACAGCCCATCGAGCGGCCGAAATCTCTGACGACAAAGATGTTGGAAGATGTGGTGGCCCAGGCGGAACCAGAACAGCCTGCTCCACAGCCTGCTTAGCTTATTCGCTTCGGAATCAAAAAGTGGTGCACACTGCCTGGTGTGCACCGCTTTTTCTTTTCATTTCGTTTCTGTCTTTTCCTCAGAATGTGTCTTATTCGCGGAACCGAATGTTTCCAGCTTTACGATCCGAGCCTTGTTTCGTATGCGCCAGGGGACAATCTGCTTTGCATGTTCCCGGTTGTCGGTCTCGATGATGGCCCAGCCGCAGTGAGTCCCGTCGTGGCAGCCCCACTCAAAGTGATGTAAATAGCCCGCGGCATGGATCTCTTTGATGATCGCGTCACAGTCGCCTGCCTCGTGCGGGGATTCGACGAGATAACGGTCCATAACTTCTCCTTTACCAATAAATGCGTGATCTTATTTGTGATTATAGACCCTTCTACTTCCTTTTTCAATCTCTTAGCGTATTCGGATGAAAAATTTCTAGCCCTAACTAAAAAAATGTGCCAGCAAATTCCTTGCTGGCACATAACAAAATCATAGAGTCTGCAACGGATCAGTTTCCGACGGGTATGGCGGGCTACACAACCGGTCGATCAAAAAGGCAAAGTCGATGGCGACTTCTTTTAAGTGATCATAACGGCCGGAGGCGCCCGCATGACCAGCATCGTAATTTGTGTGCAACAGAAGGATATTATCGTCCGTTTTCATCTCGCGCAGCTTGGCCGCGAACTTGGCAGGCTCCCAGTAGGCGACGCGCGGGTCGTTCAATCCGGTGGTGATGAGCATGTGGGGATAAGCTGTGGGACGGACGTTATCATAAGGGGAATAAGAAAGCATATACTCGAAATGCTCGCGTACTTGCGGGTTACCCCACTCATCCCACTCGAGGCTGGTGAGAGGGATGGTCGGATCGCTCATGGTGGTCACGACGTCCACGAAGGCAACCTTGTTAATGACCGCCTGGAACAGGTCGGGGCGCATCGTCAGGCAGGCGCTGACGAGCAGTCCGCCGGCCGAGCCGCCCAGGATGGCCAGCTTCTTGTTCGAGGTAAAGCCTTCTTTGATGAGGTGTTCTGCGCAGGCGATGAAGTCGGTGAAGGAGTTCTTCTTGTTGAGCATCTTGCCGCTCTCGTACCAGGCGCGTCCAAGGTCCGAGCCGCCGCGGATGTGTCCGATGGCGAAGACGAAACCGCGGTCGAGCAGGCTGAGCCGGTTGGAGTTGAAGTCCGCGTCGATCACAGAGCCGTAAGATCCGTATCCGTACAGCAGGGTGGGGTTGCTGCCATCTTTCTTTAAGCCTTTCTTGTAAACAATGGTAATGGGGATCTGCTTCCCATCCGGCGCGGTGGCGTGGATGCGGTCTGTGATGTATTGCGAGCGGTCATAGCCGTCGGGGATATCCTGCTTGATCAGCTCCCACTGTCCGGTATCCATGTGGTAATCGATGACCGAGTGAGGGGTGATCGGCGAGGAGTAGGTGAAGCGCAGGATGTCCGTCTCGAACTCGGGATTAGCCTCCAGCTCCACGCTGTAAGCTGGCTCGGGGAACTCGATGTAACGCACGTTGGTCATGGCCTGGAACGGGGTAATACGGATCTGACGCAGGCCGCTCCGGCGCTCATAGAGGACCAGGTAATCTTTAAAGGTGTCCACGTAATCGACCAGCACATCCTCGCGGTGTGGGATAACCTCCTCCCAATGTTCACGCTCTGGCGCCTCCACGCGGACCCGCACCAGCTGGAAATTTTCCGCCTGGTCGTTGGTAACGATATAAAAATAACCGTCGTAATGGGCGGCAAAGTACTCCACGCCGTCTCTACGCGGCGAGAGTAGCTTGAGCTCACCATCAGGCTCATCGGCAGAGAGGAACCACATCTCGGTCGCGCGGGTGCTGTGATGATTCGTGAAAATGTATTTGCCGTCGCGGGATTTGTGGATGAACAGGGAATATGACTCGTCCGGGTCGTGCAAGATCAGCTCATCCTGTTCCGGCTGCGTCCCCAGTTTGTGCCGAAATACTTTGTAGGGCCGCTCTGCTTCGTCGAGGGTGAGATAAAAAAGTGTCTGACTGTCATTCGCCCATTCGACCCCGGTGCGGTAGTACACACTGCTGTACGTGTTCACAATAAATTCCGGATAGAGAACGCTGGAGTTCAAATCCTTGATGTAGATTGTGTACACCTCGCGGCCTTCGATATCCAGCGAATAGGCGAGCTTGGTCCCATCCGGGCTGATGGACAGCGCGCCGATGCTGCAGAATGATTTTCCATCGGCGAGCTCGTTCTGATCGAGATAAATTTCTTCCGCGCTATCCAGCGATTCCTTCTTACGGCAATAGATAGGATATTGTTTGCCTTCCTCTGTGCGCGAATAATAAAAATAATCCCCTCGTTTTTCTGGAACCGACACGTCTGTTTCCTTGATCCGGGCCTTCATTTCGGCGTAAAGCGTCTCCTGAAGGGTCCTGGTGTGCCCCATGATCTCTTCCAGGTAGTCATTTTCTGCGTGTAGATACTTCAGAACCTCGGGATCGGAACGATCACGCATCCAATAATAGTTATCAATGCGTGTATACCCATGCTGGGTAATCTCATAGGGACGTTTAGGGGCGGTGGGATAAGGGTACATGGTATGTTCTCTCTAAAATGTATGAATTTGTAGGGTGGATACAATGTTTTGGGGGTGTCCCACACTGGCTCAGGGACGGATGCTGATTATAAACCGGATTTTCCTCCCCTCCCTTTTTTGTAATGGAGTTATCCAAAACTCTAATTTTTTGCCAAAAACTACGTGTAGCCATACAATCGCGCGCTCAGCGGAGAACGTAGGTCAGGCCGGTAGCCTGACTATCCAGTTTCTGGCGGGTTCCCAACCCGCCCTACATATTCTTTCCGCTCAGCGCGAGTCTTGTGTCTGATAGATTTTCGCGATCACTTCTTCCAATGGCGGATCGGAGATCGTGATATCTACGACGCTGCCGGCGTCGGTGAGATGGGACAATACCTTTTCCACAGGTGTGCTGCGTGTGTCGAAGCGCAGCTTTACCCCGTATTGGCCTATTTTGATCACCTCGGTCCCATCGACCTGGAAGGTCTTGGGCACCTCCTCGGCATACCGAACCTCGACCAGCTTCGATGTCAGGAACTTCCTCTTCAGATTTGATACCTTGTCTTCGTACACGATCTGCCCGTGGTTGATAATGATGACGCGCTTGCACAGGGCTTCGAGGTCGCCCGCGTCGTGGGATGTCAGGAGAACACCGACATTCTCCAGCCGAGCCATCTCACGGATCGCGTCGCGGATATGCTGCTTGGCGACCACGTCCAGGCCGATAGACGGCTCATCGAGCAGGATCAGCTTCGGGCGGTGCAGTAGCGAGGCCGCCACTTCGCAGCGCATCCGTTGTCCGAGCGAAAGCTTGCGGACGGGAGTCTCCAGCAGATCCTGGATCTCGAACGCCTCAGCGATCTGCCCGATGCGCGTCTTCGTGTCGCGGTCGTCCAGCTCATAGATCTTTCCAAAAAGGGTGAACGTGTCGATGGCGGGCAGGTGGTACCAGAGCTGGGGACGCTGGCCGAAGACAGTACCGATGTGATAGGCGAGCTTTTGTCGCTCTTTCCAGGGCACATAACCCAGCACTTTTGCATCCCCGCTCGTAGGATGCAGGATCCCTGTGAGAATTTTGATGGTGGTGGATTTCCCGGCGCCGTTCGGGCCGATGAAGCCGAGAAGCTCGCCGGCTTCCATCTGGAACGTGAGATCGCGCACGGCTTCGACCGAGCTATAATCCGGCTTGACGAGGGCTCGCAGTGAGCCGCTCATCCCGGGGGCTTTGCGTTTGGTCTGGAAGGTTTTGTGGAGGCGGGAGACTTCGATAGCTGGCATTTTGTTTACCACGAAGGACACGAAGTAGCACAAAGGATTAAATTAAAAACAAGGATATTGTAGTCGAACTGATTTTACCCGTCTAATTGGACTTGCTTTGAAACGGTCTGTTGGTGTATGCTTTAAGAAAGCTTGTAAAGAAAGGATCATCTTATGCGTTTAGAAGGAAAGACTGTTGCCGCCCTCGTTGCAGAGGGTGTGGAAGACCTGGAATACTATGTGCCCATGATGCGCTTGCAGGAAGAAGGCGCGAAGGTGCTCACCGCTGCTCTCGATCTCAAGCCCATCCACGGCAAGCATGGGCTGGAGATTACGCCAGATACAAAAATCGAATCGCTGAATGCAGACGATCTCTTTGCCCTGGTGCTGCCGGGCGGCTGGGCCCCGGATAAGCTGCGCCGTCACTCCGTCGTAAAAGATCTTGTGCGGAATATGGATTCGCAGGGAAAAACGATCGGCATTATTTGTCATGCCGGATGGATTCCAATTTCTGCCGGGATTATGAAAGGCCGCCGTGCGACCGGTTCCGTGGGGATCAAAGATGACATTATCAATGCGGGCGGGACATGGGTGGACGAGCCGGCCTTCCGGGACGGCAACCTCGTCTGGGGGCGCGTGGTGGCCGATATCCCGGATTTCTGCCGTGAGCTGGTGCAGGCGCTGGTGGAAAAAATGGAAACACCGGTTCCTTCTGCTGAAAAATAATTTGACGGCTCCCCTTGCTTTCAGCCAGAGGAGCCGTCATTAGCGGGGTCATGAGGGCATCAATCCGATGTAAAATTATCAAAACCTATGTATAAGCGACGTATTTTTACCCGTCGGAGCCAGACGCGCACGCGCTTCAGCGCAGTTCGACTGCCGATTGGATTGCTTTTAGTCGTGCTCGCCATTGTCTTATGTGTTTTCATTCCCTCCAACCCGATCAATATTGCCAGCCTTAACGTCCCGGACCAGTCCCTGCCTACCGCGCTGGACACGCGCACCCCGCTCCCCAAGCCGTCGGTCGACACCGGC
>LLBZ010009174.1_pt1 | contig 16704 bp, 17 predicted proteins | sample 1489421 | NCBI WGS metagenome assembly LLBZ01 (sample SAMN04092657, study PRJNA295927) | soil metagenome | biome: Soil prokaryotic community; feature: Bulk soil; isolation source: soil from tomato rhizosphere | host: tomato cultivar Moneymaker | place: South Korea | collected 2011-11-01 | reverse complement strand
ATGATAAGATATTCTTTTTAGGTTTTTTGAATTCTATGTATTCTTTGTTATTTAAATGGGGATTTTGAATAATTTTTACAATTTCTTTTGGTTGAATATCAAAGATTTCTATTTAATATTTCCTAAAGTATCAAATTTAAGCTAATTATTTGTCCAGTTATACTGTAGGTAGTTATTTCATCTTTCATAATAATAACAATAAAATCGCAAAAACAAGATGGCTACATTTACTAACAAAATTATTGAAAATATAAACTTCCCGTTAGATTCATATAAATTGTTAGTAAACTTTGATCCCCAAATGCTTCAAGTGCTGTAGTTGAAATTATTAATATGGGATAACTAAATCTACGTTACTACTTATCAGACGTCCTTTCACTCATTATTCTCATGCACGCTGACGAACCTAACTTTTTTCCTATTGCAACTCTTGAAAAATAATTTACAGTATTCTTTTGGACTTTTCTAGTATTTGAATAAAATCTAAAATGAGCTAAAACGGTTAAAGTAATTCTGTCAAATTAAGATCAATTGGAATTAACAAGCAAATTATACAAGCCCAAATCCGACGTGAGTTATACATAATCACCTAATCCATTGTTTCTACATTTCAATGTAATTGTGACATCCAGTTTTTAGCAAATTATGAATATGGACCGAGTGGGATTCGAACCCACGACCTCGGCAATGCCAATGCCGTATCCTACCAGGCTAGACGATCGGCCCCGTTAGATAGGGTTATTTATATCCACATAAATATTTGTTGATAAGACTATTAACGAGTTTATAGCATCTTTTAGAATTTAACCTTGAACAAGTTTTTCTCTATCTATTTTAGGCAATATTTGCTGGTGTGACGTCAAATAACTACTATCCAATCAGTTTTTAATTTCACTAGTTCAATAATAAAGGATGAGTGAAGGTGATTTATACCAAACAAGTACTAATCCATACATTGCCATTATTATTCCGAACAAAATAGATGGAAAAAAGTTTAAACCTATTCCGATAGAGTATATCAGTGGAGACAACAAAGAAGAGATTTGTATAATAAATGAGAGTCTCAAAATAGACTCTACTGGATTAACCAACAGAGAGGTTGTCGATGATTTTATCAGAAAATTTCTGTCAAATTGGAAAAGACTGAAAAACCACGAGAAGGCTAATAACTACATGTATCTAAACGCTCCTGAAATTCATCCTGATGAATATGAAAGTCTTAGGAAGAAATACTTGGACTTGGAGGATAATTATTTAAAAAAATGATAATTTATTGAATTCTTCCTCTTAACAATCAAATTAATCGAAACCAATTTAAGAAAAATTGTTGATGAATTTTTCAAATCTACAAAATCTCATCAGATTACCTTTCACATAGAGATAAAGTAAAGGTAATATTGATATAATATACTTCTTGTAGATTTGTATCGATGAAGAAGGCAGAGTGGTATGACTCGAAAAATATTCGGATAATGAAATTTTCAATTATTTTTATATTATTTTCAGTTGTAATACAATTACCACTTTTTGAATGGAATTTAGCTTCAAGCTCTACAGGTAATGACCCTATATTACCGCAATCTAATCAGCTTGACCCCCAAAAAAATATCATTACTAGTCAGAATACAGGTAATTCTAATAGTAATGATGATGCAGGTGACCGGATCGCCAGTATACAAGAACAAACTAGTGATCCGAATGTGGATGACAGTCAAATAGAAGATGAAGGAAATAACACAGATGTAGTTAATCCCACACCATCAGTTTCTTTGAATAATGGTCAAGGTTCATCAAGTGGCCAAAAAAGTGTATCTGCAGAGATAATTCCTGCTTGTGGCCAAATAGTACAAGGGAGTGTAAAATTGGGGTCCAACCTTATTTGTGATAACGATGGACTTATTGTTGGAGGAAACGACACCACCATAGATATGAACGGATTCTCGCTCAAAGGACCGGGTATAGATAGCAATAAAGTTGGAATAATGATCGGAGGGCAAAATAATGTAACTATAACAGGTAATGGAATTATTTCCGGATTTCAATCAGGAATATATATTTCTGGAGGAACAGACGTTTACGCAAATGAAATAAACATAAATAATAACAAAGTTGCATTTTATCTTACTGGTGCGCAAAATGCACAAATTTCAAATAATATGGTAAGTGATAATACAATTGGAGTTGCGTTACATTCTTCTAAAGATGCTCAAGTTAATTTTAACCAATTAAGTAACAATCGTCTTTCAGGGGTCACACTGATCAATACTGCAAATACTACGCTTCATGGAAACAACATATTAAATACAAGTAACGGCATATTTCTTGATACTCAAAGTTCCTTAAACAATGTGGATTTTAATAATGTATTTAACAACATATTAGACATCAATAATGCGAACAATCTGCCTATTAACATAAACAATAATCATTATTCAAATAATAACTGCCAAACTAGCTTACCTTCAGGACTATGTATAGGCAGATAATGTGATGCTTTATTTGCAGACTGGTATGTGACTGGTATTTTTAGATCAAGAACAAATCTCGTATAAATAAATAAATGAAGGAATCGGAATTTTCCGATTACTGGATAGGTAGGAGTGTACCGTTATTTGAAACGGGGGACTCGTTCATAGACATATTCATTGGTGGCATAGAAGTGGAATTACCAGCGCCCAGTTGAAGGTTGCTCATAACATTTTGCATCATCAACGGGATCCATTTATCCATAAATTTCGTATCCTCCATCATCGACGTCATAGTTTTCATCTCCTTTTCAGGGGTTAAAGCAAGCCCATAGATTGGTGTTTCACCAAAGTGATTATTGATTAATGATGGATCAATTTCAATAGCGAGTGTATTATTATTGTACGTCGTCCATGTGGTAGGTACATTCGACACTGGGCCGTCCTTCATTGAAATAGTTATGGTTCCTTGAATTATCTCATCAGTTCCATTCATTTTTACGTCACTAATCGTAGTGTTGGTAATCTGATGCATGTGAGGAGCAGATCCATTTTTCATCACCATATCAAATGTGGCGTGAAAACCAGAATCGGTGAGGTTTTCGGGGTCATAATAACCCATCCAGTGTCCTGCCAATACCCAGTCGTTATTTATGCTGGCTATGGGTCCATATCCGTAGTCATAATCAGAGAAAGTTGCTAATGTTGCGTAAGAATTTGTTGTACTAAGAGACAGCAAAATTCCTCCAATCAAAAATGTACTTAAAATTTTGAAAGTCGTAGCGTATTTAAACACAGAAATATCTTATAATTATTCATCTATAAAGCTTTTTGCATACAATAATACTGCAAAAAATTTTAATTCCCTCTTTAAAGTGAAGAGAACCATTGAAATATTTTTAGATTTTCAAAAGGGCAATCGCAAAATAATTAAAAGTATTTAATAGATTGCATCTAGTATAGAGAACATTCTTGCATTTTGTAAATTGGCAAAGAGACATTATGATTTCCAATATTGAAGGTCAGAAAGTAGTGATTAAAAGAAACAAGACGGTAAAGAATATCCACGAACATTTGCTAGTTTTCATGTTTACATTCATGTCTTTCATTCTGCTGCACCCATGCTCTCCGCTCAAGACAGGCAAATTCATCTTGCTCAACGAAGGTTTTTCTTCGAGAAGTGAATTGGAAAAAATCGGTATTCCGACCCCAAAACTGATAAAAATTGACCAGGAAACCATAGTGGAAGAATATGTGGAAGGTGGTGACTTGTATGCCTACCTCAAGAATAGCGATGACTTTGGCATAGTACAGCAAGTTGGCTCGATCACTAGAACCTTACATGATAGCGGAGCGTGTTTTATCGACAATAAAGCTCAGAACTATTTGGTAAGAAATTCAGAAATTTATCGTACAGATTTGGGACTGATACAGAACAAAGCCACGGAATTCATGAAAAGTTTGGACATTGGTATTTTTTTAGCCAGTTTGCTCGACTTGGAGAGTACAAAATACAAGAAAATTGAAGAAGAATTCCTAGAGGGGTACACAAGGAAAATAAAATCCAGTCGAAGTATACCTTATCTGTCAATAATAATAAGAAATATTGCTTCACTAGTGTTGGCAGCTAATCATAAAAATTTGGCAAAGAACCTACTCTCAAAGTCAGATATTCAATAAACCTAGATAGGAGGAAGCTCCACCTTTTTATCAAATCCACCTGAACCGAATTTACAGTAAAAACATTTGTCCGACATCATATATGGAATTTGTTGGATCACCACGGCTCCTAATTTTAATGCAATTTTGGTAATAATTCTATATTTTAAGGGCATAGCTGGAATCACCTCATTAAAATATACGTTGTAGTGATCAGGACAAAACTTTAAAGTTACATTAGAAGATGGCTTCTTATCAGCATCTATATTTTTACTATTGGTATTTAGAGTCTTGGCAACATTAATTTGCTCTCGTATATATTCGTGTTTGGGACAAGGACAATCCTTTCCTCCTGGATGTTTATAAGCTGGAGTATTTTTCCAATCAAAGTCTGGAAAATCTTTATCAAAATCATCCATCGGTAATCACATAATTAACTACAAGATAGAATATAAATATATGTTTAAAAAATTGCTCAATAGATTTCAAAATAATGTTTTATAAGTATAGTCTGTTAATCGTGGAATGACTTTCTGGCGAGTCCCAATTATGCTTCATAGTTTAGTCACTTGGCCTCTGAGAGTCTGTTGAAAGGCTGTGCAATTACAAGTACTGCATGGTGGTTGCTTTCATCACAAGTACAAAATGAGAAAAAATATATTTTTCCATATCTTAAGAGGTTATAAGCGGCGTGGTTCAAGAACAGAATAGTGGAAATTCAGCTACGGCTACTTCAGCTGCAGCTTCAGCTTCTACGACAAAAAAGGACAATAGATCAGAAAATACTATAGATTCAAATCAAAAAACCCTATTGGAATTCAAAAAATCTCTAATAGAGGAACAAAAAATAGGAGAAAGTCAAATCGAGAAAATCAATGAGAAAATTGAGCAAACAAAGAAAATCATTGATGAAGAACGGGTAAAATTGGAAGCCGAACGGCTCAAACTTAAACAAATCAATGAATTAAAGGACGCAGATTATGCAAAATTTACAGAATTGAAAACCAATCTAATTGAAGAAAGAAAAAGGATGAAGACCCTAGATTCGAAAGCTTCAAGTGGAGGTTCCAGGTCAAGGAGAGACCGGTTTAATATCACAAATCTGACCAAAGCTTTAGAGCAAATTGAAAAAGACATACAAACCAAAAAGTTATCGAAGGACGAAGAGAGACGCCTAGTTTTAAAGTCCAAGGAAATCGCGACAAGATTGCACGCACTAAAAGTGATCCATAAAAAAGAAGATACATACAAATCTTTGGCAACAAAGTTCGAAGACATAAAAGGCAAAATGAATCAAATTTTTGATCAAAAGGCAGACGTAGGTAAAGTAATCGGCAAGATAAAAGCAAATCTAGATGAATTACTAAACAAAAGAGAAGAACTGTACGAAGAAAGGAGAGGCGTAATTCACAAAGTGAGAGAAGCAGGAGCAAAAATTGAAATGGTAGATACTCAATTAAATGCGATCGAGTTTAAAAGGAACAGATTACAACATTCATCCGACAGACAGAGAAGATATAGTTCAGAGAGAAAAAGTAAGCACGAGATACCCCAAGATAAAATGCGTAAGAATAAGGAAAACCAGGAATTATGGAATTCATTAAAAGAAGTCGCTTTAAAGAAAATGTCCAGCGGAGAAAAGCTCACTTTTGATGAAATGAAATTAATTTACGCAGAAGAATCCGATTAATCCTCAAATGAAAGACCCCTTAAATTTTTTATTAGTTTTGAAATAAATTTTTATTTAATTACAAGTATTAAATAACGAGAAATTTACCTTACTTTAATCCTAACTGTTTAATTCGATTTATTATCAAATTTATATTCTTGACTTAATAATTTCAAAACAGGCTAGCGATAATACCAAGCAGGTATAGTAATAATTTGCAGAATAAGGTATATAGAAATAGTGAATAATTCTTGACGATTACTTTAAGAGGTATTGTAATTGATAAGCTACTCTCATATGCATTGATCCTTAACTTCAGATTCAAAAGCACGCTTACCTTTTTCGGACAGAAAGCTACGGATAGGCCAAATGGCCAATCATGATGCCAGTAATTCTCGGAACAGAGGATTGTAATTTTCTTTACGAAATGGGTCGATTTAAGCAATACTTTACCTTTGTATTTAGGGTGCAAATAATTTCTAACTTTTATTTTTATGCGGCATGCGATTTTATTTAACATATTACAACATGTTAATACACACAATAGTATTTAAGTGTATGTAGATGCTAACTAATGATAAAAGGATATTAAATAGCATAACATGTTAGAAAATGTATGCCTGTGAAGCGTGGTGGTAGAAGCGTGGTCACCGTTGAGATATTCTTAGAAAATTATGAAAAGATGAAAAAAAGAGCAATTCAAAAGAGGCTCAATATTAAAGAATATATCAATGATTTCTTGCAAGTATATCTTGAAAAAGAAGAATTTCTAGCCAGAGTTGCACCATCTTTGTCAGTTGATTCATACGAAGGAAACAGAATAACTCTAAAAGATGTAAAGAAGAAGATATTGGTCGATGTATTTTATGTTAATGGTGAACTGCAATGTGAAAGTGACCAGACTAATAATTGTATTCATACTAAATTTATTTGGATGATCCCTGAAATTTCAAGAATAAAGACAAACGGCAATAAGATTAAAGAGTAGGCTTGGGGTTTGATTCTATTCAGAATCAGTATGCCATGCCAATAAAGTAAAAAATATTCACAGTAGTCGCACAAATAGATTAAAGGTAAGGTTGGTTCATGCTACCATGAGTATCCAATAACTGTGTTGCTTAACACTTTTTAATCGCATTGAAATTCGTGATATTAGTGCAGAGGGTCTATTTAGCACCATATGGAGTTGGCTTAGGTCATGCAAGCAGGCTGATACTGCTAGCAGAGACATTGAATAAACCCGGCATTCAATTACTATTCTCATCCTTTGGCGAAGCATCGTTTTACATTAGAGGTCAAGGTTATACATGCAATGTTGTTCCCCCTGTCGAATTTCACTGGGGCAAAAATGGAGAATTTTCTGTAAAAAACAATATTGGTAAAATACCACAATGGCTAGTTAACTTGCCATGGCAGGTAAATCAAGAATTAAAATATCTGAAAAAATTTGATCCACATGTTGTGGTTTCAGATTCCAGACTCTCGCCGCTGGTTGCATCAAACATACTTAAAATCCCTCGAATATTAGTCATAAATCAAATTAAACTATTGCTTACCCCAAGATTAAGAGAATTTAAAGCGGCCAAAATCTTTGAAACATGCAATGCGGAGCTAATGGGGGGAATGTGGAATATCGCAGACAAAATATTGATTCCTGATCTTCCGCCACCTTATACGATATCTGAGGAGACAATTAATACGGTCAAATCAATAAAAAGTAAGATGAACTATGTTGGATTTGCAACCCCTCGCTTTGATTTAAATCAATCAAGTATTTTAAAAGTCAGAGAACAACTTAAGATTGATAATACAAAACCAGTTGTTTTTATCCACATTAGCGGACCCAAAGATACGAGACTGCCGATTATTACTGTTCTTATCGAAATACTCAAGAATCAATCCGCTTTTCAGATTATTATTTCCGAAGGAAAGGCTAATGGTAACATGGAACCCAGGAAAATAAATGACAACATCTGGTATTACGAATGGTGTCCCTACAGAGATGAGATCCTTTTTATCTCAGATATTTTAGTCATCAGAGGCGGACACACAGCAATTTCTCAAGCGATTCGTTTTGGTAAACCGTTTGTTTCTATACCTATAGACAATCACGGCGAACAATTATCTAATGCAGAGAAAATAGAAAAACTAGGTATTGGTATAAAGATTAGTTCTAAATCAATTGATCCTGACGCATTTATCAATACTTTAACTGAATTAATTCATGAAGCAAGTTATAAGAAAGAAATGAACAAACTCTCTGAAATTAGTAGCAAATTAAATGGAATCGAAAATATCAAAAAGATAATCCTCGCCTACTCTTAAAGTGTACTTTTTAAGATACTTCGACGAGAGTGGATGAAGATGGTCAATTGCAATTTCTTTTATCAAGATTTCCAAATCTTCATTGTATAATTCATCTTCTATCTGCTTCAGATTGTCAACCCCTAGCTCTGGTACCATACCCAGTTTTGCTAATCGGGAGATTTGTATTTCGAATTCGTGATTAGAATAATTAAATAATAGCGGTGTCAATGTGATCTTTTTAGATCGCTCAAAAATTGTAATCAACTCCTTTATGAACCATGGAGGATGAGCATAAGGAGTTAGTGGCAGGCTTACTTTACTAAAGTGAAGAATTGTTTCATCAAGGTTCTTTATTATGGTCTTTAAAAAAATTAGCCAGAGGTACCGCTTAGATTTTTCAATTATTTTTTCTCTATTATCATCACCACCATCTGAATGTTGGACTAATTTTGAAATATATTCCTCTAATGATAGTATATAGATATCAATCGAGGTAATAGAAGAGTCTGAAATGAGAGTTTCAAAAACTTTTAGCATCTTTTTCATACTTCGCTTTTCCAAGTAGAAAAAAAATGGAACTGGATTGTAACCAGATTTCAAAACGCTAAGGAATGAAATCAAAGAAATGCTATCAAATATAGGACACAATACATTGTCTTTAAGGAAATCAAGTGGAATGAGGTCTTTACCCTTAAAAGCTAATTTACTTATATAACATCGGTTATTTCCGAGAAGTATATAGATAATAACATCCGCTTCTCTATCATTTTCTGAGCGTTTGAATCTACCCGACTTTGCAGAAAGTTCACTATGAATATGAAATTCCATATCAAATTTCTTGACGGTACTTTCTCCATCTTCACAGGTTAGGGCAGTTGATCTTACTAATAGATAATACGTTTCACCATTAAGTAGCACATTGGAATAAGTGGAAATTACGGTATCTACAATAGTATTATAATCTAATTCAACAGAATTACCAACAAAAATGAATGTGACCCCTGAGAGCTTTTTTAAAATATTAATTGCATTCACCGACTGCGAAGTATCACTCAATCTCAATATAACGAAATAACCTTCTGTTCTTACAGATTGTAGCTTGAGGTCATTTGACTCTAATAAGATTGTTGCAGATTCCTTTATCAAATCCCTGGATTCTGTAGATTTAATAACTGGTTCTATTACAATAATTTTGTCCTTATCCAAATGCATTTCATATATTCCTGTATGAGGGATTCAAACCTCGCTGACAAAATAGGAAAAGGAATTAGGAATTAATAAATTCGAGAATACTGTTACGATCTTTCGCCTCTGGTACTTGATCAATATATTGTTTAAATGCTTCTTTCGCAGAGAGATTATCTCCCAAGTGCATATATGTTAACCCGAGGTTTTTATATATCGGTCCGTATCTGGTTGGGCTAATCTTTACAGCCTCAAGATAATATTTGTTTGAGGTACTGTAATTTCCCTTCTTTAAATAATAATTTCCCAGTCCCCTATACGCTAGATAGTATTTTGGATTTGAGTCAATAATTTTTTCGTAGTATTCTGTACATTTAGGATCGTTCTTTTCATTGAGAATACCTGCTAACATTAGTAATAAGTGGGGATTTTTACCTGCATCGTTGAATCGATCTAACGTTTCTTGGATTAAATCCATTGCCTCGTCTGTCCTGCCCATGATTTTTAACCTTTCAGCTTCCAAAGCCGCTCTATTTGATTGGTAAAATGAAAATACATCGTTCTTTAATATTTCTTTGACTTCTTCAGGATAGATAAGTATGGTTAAAAAGTCGTCTTGTTTCCATTCTTCTATAAATTTATCCTCTGGAATTGCACCAAACGAATCCGGTTCAGGAATGTAAGTAATAATTCTTTTCTCCACCTCATCGTAGCCACAAACAATTGTTGCAAATTGAATTGTGTCCAATATTCCTGGGAGAATGACAATAACAGGTAAACCCTGATCCAATCTTTTTTTCAAATCACTTATGGATCCTCGATAAATCACAGAAGACAGTTTCAGTCTTTTTTCAATTATTTCTAATCCTTCAACTAGAATACTTCCTTTATAACCCCCATAATTTTTTGCTCTAGTATCAATTTCTAAATTAGGGGGCTCCTCACCCCAAAATCTGGATATTACGTTAATAACTAGTGGGAAGACTGTTTTGTCTTCATTCTTATTTACAAGAGGTAATGATATTTGGTGAATACTACCATCTTCGCTTTTGAACACCTTTAATTTTGATAGAATTGCAAATAAAAATCATAATGCTTGAAAAACTGAATTAATTGGTAATTATCCACTACCTCAATCTTAAGAAATTATATAACAAATCCTTACCTTGTTTTCCGCTTTTTTCAGGATGAAACTGAGTTCCGAAAAGCGGTTTATTATTAAGGCAAAACAATTCATTTGTACAAGATTCTGATGATCCCAGCAATTTGAATTCATCTGAGAGAGTAGACAAACAAAAATTGTGGCTACCGTACATCTGCACTGATTTGTACCCTTCCAAGATGGGTGTAGGTTCTATAAGATCAATGTCAATAACGTTTTTTACCTTTTGAATTTTCTTTAATGTACATCCAAGGGTAAGGCCTAGTATTTGCCCCCCATAACATATCCCAAGCAACGGTTTATCCAATATTAAACATGCTTTTACTATCCTAGAATTAATCTTGTTAATTATGTTAGAGTTTTTTTGTCTTCCAGATAAAACGACGTTATCAAAATTTTGCAAGAAATCCAAATGAGTATCTATCGTATGAATCTGATTACAATCATAACACTCAAACTTGTTCTCAAATTCGTTAAAGATGCTTACTATGTCGTTAATAAATGGAGAAAAATTATTTACCAGTAGAGTTTTCAATTGCTGTTTAAAATTAAATAATCATTCAAATTATTTTTAGTTTACGGTGGATTCAAACTAAATTTTAGGTTAGATGCAGGCAATCCCTCCAGCTTCTCTAACTCCGCATTTAACAAACTTGTGAAAAAATTTTAAGATAGGATGGTCTTGATTATATGTGATAGGTATTTGAGGGCAAGAAAACCAATATTATTGGTGGATGATTCACCTGCTTCAGAGAGAGTCATAAAGCTGTTTTTGGATGGCGACGTGGATTTTGTAAAATACCATATTAAAAATTTTGAAGAAAGCTGTTGCGCGGAACTACCCACTACTAAAGCCCCTTCAGTAATTGCGGTTGAGGGCATATTTCGAGATGAATCAGTAATCGCTAGTTATGTTGAATTTGTAAAGCAAAAGAAATCCCAAGTACAAGAAAAGGTTAATACAGATAGTTCATTTTGGTGATTCTATTATTTCATTGCATTTTTTCGTATGAATAAATGTTTGCGAACAGAAACGAACTGGCATCTTCTATTCTTATCCTTTCTTGTTTCATTGAATCTCGATATCTGACAGTTATGGAGTCATCTTCTAATGTTTGATGATCAATAGTAAAAGCAAATGGGGTTCCTATTTCTTCCAGCCGTCTGTAACGACGACCAATTGATCCTGCTTCATCATAAAATATGTCAAAGTCCTTTTGGATAAGTGTCAACAGTTTGTTTGACTTTTTTTTGAATTCAGGTTTTTTTAAAAGGGGAAGAACCCCCGCGTGAATTGGAGATAAATATGGTCTCAGTTTTAGTACGGCCCTGTCTTCGTTTTCACGGTCCACAAAATAAGAGTGTTCAATGATTGAGTAGATACACCTGTCTACACCAAGAGAAAGTTCGAATACGTGAGGAAGAACCTTTACTTCCTCATCCATCACCTCAAGATTAGTTTTGCTGGTAACGGAATGAGATTTAAGATCATAGTCGGATCGATAGTTACATGCTACCAACTCGAGCCATCCGATAGAAGTATCTACTTCAAAATCAAATGCAACCGTTGAATAGAAGGCTTTTTCGTCATCTGAAAGCCGTCTAAGCCTAGTTCTTTTCTTATCTATACCGGTTTTTTCAAAAAATTCAACTAATAAAGCCAAATAATATCCCACCAATTTATTGGGAAGAATATTTCTGTCTAGTGCTTCCTGGACAGATAACTCCAGATAATGACCATCATAAAATCTCAACAAAGTGTCCTTTACATCGTCGAATTTGCTTAGGTCATTGAGTTTAGATGGATTACAAAATACTTCTATTTCGGCTTGATAAAATTCTCGAAGTCTTAGCAACCCTTGCCGTGGGGAGATCTCGTTTCTAAAACTTTTTCCAATTTGGGCGATACCTAGGGGCAACTTTCCTCTACTGACCTTATAAATCCTTGAAAAATCTACAAAGATAGATTGACAAGTCTCCGGTCTCAAATAGGCCTCATCATGATTGGGGCCAATCTCGATCTTAAACATCATGTTGAATCTTTCCGCATTTGATAATTCCCCCTTACATAAAGGACATGTGACATTATTTTCTTTGATCAAATTGTCAACAAATTCATTGGCCAATCTTTCTGGCACCTCGACGTTAGCAACTTCCTGAATCAACTTATCGGCTCTAAAAGAGCTAGAACACTTTTTGCACTTTACGACAGGATCTGTAAAATTGCTTAAATGTCCTGAAGCGGTAAATACACTTTTGCTCATAATCTGTGATCCGTCAATTTCCAGCATATTATCACGTCGTACTAATTCTCTACGCCATAAATCTAGAAACTTGTTCTTCATCCTGACGCCATTTGGTCCGTATTCCCAGAATCCTGCGCTAGCGTCAGCATAAAGTTCACTGCTAGGAAAGTAAAATCCCCTCTCTAAAGCAAGTTGTATAATTAGATCGTATGTATTCATTGATTAATAATCTTATTAGAAAATTCAGATCCTTAAATCTATTTGTAAAAAATAAATACCAACTTTTATTTCTAAACTTGTAATTTTTAGAATAGCTGGTGATAAAAGTACATGTTAATACTTTATCATTCTTGGTATTTGCTAACTTTGTATATGTCAGGCAGGAGATTTGTTAGACACTATTTCAGAAATTTATGAGAATGTAAAGCAAATTATGAATTCAAAGAACTTTTTTCTAAATGTACTTCCAGCATTTTAACGCTCTTTCACCTATTACGCAATCATTCTTTCAACCAACTATATATCTCACATTTTATTGTCAGATTCATCTTCGTTGTAACTAACTCTTTCATTTGTTATATCAGTGGTTATGATTCTTGTTTCCTTAACTGGTCTCTTTTTGATTACTACTTCTTCGCGTATATAGGGACTTTTGATTACTACTGGAACTTCTCTTTTTAATGGGATTGAGATCTGTGTTTTTGCGGATACTGGTCTTTCAATTTCTGGCTTGTATTCTACATTGGACGATTCTGAAGAGTCTTTAGTATCCTTGATCTTATTGTCAAATGGTATGCGTTCAATACTTACTTTTTCATAAGTGAGCTCAATTTCGACGGTTTTGGTTTCTTTGACCGGATCTTTAATGATGTCGACTTTATCCTCTACAATCTTTTTTGCAATCTCCAAATTTTCGCCTATTACTGGTATCGTGGTTTCAATTTCTCCGGACATGTCAGACGATTTGAATGTTGAATAATCTTTAAATTGTGGATCAGTTGGTTCCTCGTACTCGAGCAAATCATTCTCGTTAACCTTTACTCTTAAAATATCTCCATCAAAATTTTCTACAGTAGAAATTGGTATAATGTATCTCTTTTTATTGAGTAAACCCTTTTGTATAATGACAAAATTATTACCTACTTCGGCCACTTCACCTAAATCTAGCCCGTCTGTACCAATTACCTCCTTTTTGAGAACATTATCCCAGTTTATTTTTGCCTTATTGTTACTAACAGACACATTTCATATTGATAGCAAGATATATAAAATAATATGGATTTGGTTTTTTTAAATCTGCATTTTATAGTATCTATTTTTATGAAATCTCTTCTCTGTGATTTCCGGGAAACTTTAAGATAAGTTTCTCTCTTTTAACTTCTACATCGATTTTGCGATTTTCAAGTACTTCATACTTTCTCAAATGTATTTCGCCTAACTTGACCATTCGCTTATTGACAATAACTTCTTCGCCCCACAGTTCAATCTTATATGGGTCTGTTGACGTGCTACCTGAAGAATCAGATATTGGAACGGTTTTTTCAGTAATAATATCTTGTTTTGTTATGTGTGACGCATGCTTTGCATTGACAATGTTTATCTTGCCCTCATTCGCATTCCTTTTTGCTTCTTTCTCTAATTCGGTTTTTTCATTAATGAATACTTCTGAAAGTTTTCCTTTTATTCGAGAGAGAATCTCAACTACTTCCTTTTCGTCAAAGGAATCTAAATCTTTACCATTGATAAATAACTCTTCATGTTGGACTGGAATCTCAATTTTTTTCTTTGAAGTAATCCATTTTTTTTCGATATACAAGTGTCCATTTTCCTCTTTTTTAGTAACATCAAAATTCTCATTATAAAGTGGAATCCTGCTCACTAATTCCTCCGATTTGATAAGTTCATTATCGTTAATCTTATCTAATTCGCTAATACCTCCAAAGGTACTATTATTTGCCAAATTTATTCCGAAAACATCCTTATCGTTAGATTGTGATTTCAAAATTCTATCCCTTAATAAAGTGTATGAAATAGTATATACATCTTTTATTTTGTTCAAAAAAGGTGTGTAATATTAGATTTATTATTTTTTTTCTAGGATAGAAGCATGGAATTCTGAATGTACTAGATTCCTGGGTCTAATAACTATGGGATAAGAATTTTGAATGAGTTCAAATTTATTTTCAACATTGAGGTAAATCTTTGGCACGGTGTCATCTTTTGGCATTTCTTCTTTTATTCTGATCACACTAATCCTTGTGTGAAAGAAAGTTAATAAACCTAATTAGATTGAGGCTTTATCTTTTAAAGGCAAGTAATTGCGTACTGTTAGACTTGCTCACAAGTAACCTAACTTGTGTGAGAGAGATTACATCCAGAATTGACCATATCTAGAGGACAAAATAAAGATAAAACAAGCGGTACCTTAATCTCGTTAGTTCTAATCACATGAGCAACAGAGGGTTCAGTGCAATGCCACTTGCATTCATTTAGTTTACTAACTGCTTAACGTAATCTAAATTTTCCTTGTCCCCTCTTAAAGAATCGATTGGTGTTTCCAATATGAAAGGCAAGTCTGTTAATCGCTTGTCATTGACCAGTTTCTTAAAGCCGCTTTCGCCTATTTTTCCCAGGCCAATATGATAGTGCCTATCGAGCTTGGATCCAAGATCACCCTTAGAATCATTAAGATGAATTAATTTCAAATGCTTAAATCCTATACATTTTTCCACCAAGTCAAGCAAATGATCGATTCCCTTATCTGTTGACAAATCATACCCTGCTGCAAACAGGTGACAGGTATCTAGACAGATACCATATTGAGATGTGCCTAGTGCCTCAAGTATGAGTTGAATTTCTTCCACCTTGCTACCAATACTATTTTTTTGGCCAGCACTATTTTCTAGTAATATTTTTACATTATTCTTCGACAATCCCTTATCTACATGATCTTGAACAGCTCTCTGACAGGCATCGACTAATTGGGATATTCCATTCTTCTCGCCCTTTCCCAAATGACTTCCTAGGTGAATGACTAGATATGGTATGCTTAAGGAATTACAACGAGTTATTTCATCTGTAAGCGCAGTGACGGATTTTTCATACATTTCACTGGTAGGTGCGGATAAATTAGGTAAGTAAGGCATATGTACTACTACAGAATTGGGATTGATAGAGCTCTTTTGCAAGCTTTCCTTAAATTGAAGTACCTCGTCTTCTCCTAAAACCTTGGCATTCCATTGTCTTGGATTCCTACTAAAGATCTGAAAGGATGTACATCCGATACTAGTAGCATTCGCTACCGAATTAGAAATTCCACCTCCTATAGAGACGTGGACACCAAGTTTTAATGCCAATACATCTGAAATTACGTCTTACACACATAAAGTTTAATGGTAAAAGATTTTGTAAAATATACTATTTTGCGTAAGTCGCTTCTTGAGAATCTAGGGATACCATACGAATCTATGTTGATACGAATTTAACACGTCTTAACTTTATTGTTAGATAGCTTTTCCACATAGGATTGAACAATAACGTTCTATGAGGTAAATTGACCGTTATTATTATAAATCATGTGTAAATTATTGTACACACTTTATTACAAGATTATTTGAAGATATTTTTACTATAGATTAATCAAAATAAATTAACATTATTTGTTTTCAAACTGCTTATATCGTTTGTTTGATTGCTATGGTTAGACGAGATGAATGATAAAGATCTAAATATAGTTTGGGTATGTACTCAATGTAATCAAAATTTCTTATTTTATTCAGATATTCAGGATCACAAGGCAACGACGGGTCATTCCAGAATATATAAATTTGATTTATTATCCGGGCGCATGATAGATAAGATCGAAATGAGCTGATTAGATATACATAAAAAGAGGTCAATTCAATCAATATCAAAAGCCGGGGTCGCCTAGCCTGGAAGGGCGCAAGCCTGGAAATCTGGTACTATAGAGCTTGTGGCCCGTGAGGGCCTCGAGGGTTCAAATCCCTCTCC
>LLBZ010001174.1_pt8 | contig 16822 bp, 17 predicted proteins | sample 1489421 | NCBI WGS metagenome assembly LLBZ01 (sample SAMN04092657, study PRJNA295927) | soil metagenome | biome: Soil prokaryotic community; feature: Bulk soil; isolation source: soil from tomato rhizosphere | host: tomato cultivar Moneymaker | place: South Korea | collected 2011-11-01 | reverse complement strand
TGGTTCATCACCGAGCAGGTGGAGGAGGAGAAGAATGCAGCAGAACTGGTCGCCAAGCTGAGGTTGATCGAGGAACGCGGCACAGCTGTGCTGATGCTGGATCACCGTCTTTCCAAGCGAGGAGATGCTGATGAGGGGGAGGAAGAGTAGTTCTTGAAAAAGACCCTAAAGGTTTGATCGTGCTATTCGTTATTACGGTCTAACGTAGGGCTGGTATTAATTGTTCGTCTCGCCTCGCGAAAACCTTTAGGGTCTCTTGTTTATGGAGGACCATGAGCTTTACGATCCGACGCGCCACCCATGAAGATAAATCGAGCTGGTTACAAATGCGTCAACGACTGTGGCCGGAGGCGCCCATCGAATATCTGACCTTCGACATGGACGACAAGCTGGCGAACCGGGACTACATCATCTTCCTCGCTTCCACCGGAGAGGAGTCTCCGGTTGCTTTTATCGAAGTGGGCCTTCGTGGCTACGCGGAGGGATGCGAGACCTCACCGGTCGGCTACATCGAAGCCTGGTATGTGGACGAACACGCGCGCGGGCAGAAGCTGGGAAGAGAATTGATCCTGGCAGCCGAGCATTGGGCGCGCGAAAAAGGCTGCACGGAGATGGCGTCAGACACGTGGCTGGAAAATGAGGCCAGCATCACTGCCCATCTACGGCTGGGATACTCCGAGGTCGAGCGCCTGGTCCATTTTGCGAAAAGACTTTAACTCGCGCTGAGCGGAGTGAGTGGCGCCATAGGCGCCACGACGTAGACGAAGCGCACATGGATGAAAATATTTTGCATTTAGATGATCGGCGCTTCGACTGCGCTCCTCGAAAACCACTCGTCACTCCGCTCAGCGCGAAAAACTTGAAATGTCGAATTTCCTGATCTACGGTTCCTACGGCTATACCGGCCAACTGATCGTCGAGCGCGCCTTGAAACAGGGACTGCGCCCGATCCTCGCCGGACGGAATGAAAAGAAGCTGCGCGCCCAGGCTGATTCACATCACCTGGAATGCCGCGCCTTTCCCCTCCACGACACCGCGAAACTGGACTCTGCCCTGCTCGAAGTGGATGCCGTGCTCCACTGTGCCGGCCCCTTCGTGCTTACCTTCCGTCAGATGGCGGAAGCCTGCCTGCGGACCAAGCGTCATTATGTGGATATCAGCGGGGAGATCCCCGGTTTTGAAGCGCTGGCGGCCATGGACCCGCAGGCGAAAGCAGCGGGTATCATGCTCCTGCCTGGCGCCGGGTTTGATGTGGTGCCCTCAGATTGCCTCGCCGCGCACCTCAAAGCGCGGCTGCCCTCTGCCAGACAGTTTCGTCTTTTCGTGCGCGGAGTGGGTGCAGGCGTTTCACGCGGCACAGCAAAATCTGCCGTGGAGAATATGCACAGACAGGGAATGATCCGCCGGGATGGGCAGCTGGTGCAGGTACCGCCGGCCTGGAACGTGCGCGAGCGCGATTTCGGGCGCGGCTATACTAAGGTCGTTTCCGTGGGTTGGGGGGATGTGAGTACCGCCTATTACAGCACCGGTATTCCAAACATCGAAACCTATTTTGCCTTCCCTGAAGCAGCCATCAACTTCTTACGCTTCATGCGCGTGATCGGTCCCTTGATGTATAACCGTCCGGTCAAGGGCATTCTGAAATGGCTGATCGATATCTTTTTGAAAGCACCGCAAGAACAGCGCCGAAAAAACGCCTCGGCCATCTTCGTCGGGGAAGTGATCGGCCAAAAGGGGGAGCGCGCCGCATCCAGATTGATCACACCCGAGGGATATACTTGTACCGCGCTCACCACGGTCGAGATCATGAAGCGAATTCTGAGAGAAGACCATAAGCCTGGGTTCCAAACACCATCGCTTGCCTATGGTTCGAATTTCATGTTGCAATTCGAAGGTGTCAGAAGAGAAGACTTGTCATGAGACATATCACCCTTTTCGGTCTGGTACTTTTCTTGCCCGCGATTCTCATGACGTCATGTGCACCTGAGGGCACTGTCACATCCTCACCATCCGCATTCACAGAAATACCTGCCATGGAGACAACCATGTCCCTTACCTTAACCAGCGACGCGTTCGTGAACGGACAATCTATCCCGGCAAAATATGCCTGCACAGGAAGGAATATTTCCCCGGCTCTGGCCTGGAGTGAGCCGCCCGCAGGCACGCAATCATTCGCACTCATCGTGGACGATCCCGATGCTCCGATGGGTACCTGGGTGCACTGGGTCCTGTTCAACATCCCGGCAGATGCGCGCAGCCTGCAGGAAGACTTGCCCGTCACCGGAAAGAACGTCGACCCCAACGCGATCTATGTGGGTAAAAACTCATCGGGCAAGATAGACTATGACGGTCCCTGCCCGCCGAGTGGGACACATCGTTATTTCTTTAAACTGTACGCGCTCGACACCCTGATCAGCTTGTTACCCGGGGCGACCAAGGACCAGGTGCTGAAGGAAACGGAAGGGCACATCCTGGCGCAGGCAGAGTTAATGGGTACGTTCAGCAAATGACTCCATCTGATTTAACCATCCACCGCGCCCTGGAATCTGGCAACCCGGTCGTCCACGGGAATAAAGCGACCTTCATCTGGCAGGGAGAGTTCGCGCCGCATTTGATCAGCGACCTGAGCAATTGGGAGGAGAAGCCCAAGCCTTTCAAACCGACCTCCGATCCCGCGCTCTGGTACTGTTCGCTGACGCTACCGCGTGACGCGTACCTCGAATATTCATTCTACGAACGCTTCTCAGAAGAGAAGATCCTCGATCCACTAAACGGACAGACGGTCAGCAATGGTATGGGCAGCCGCAATAATTTCTTTTACATGCCTGAGACCATGCCTTCGCCGTTCTCCATGCGCCGCGCCGACGTACGCTCCGGCACGATCACGCGTCACCGCGTCGACGCGAATTTCCTCCAGGATGATGGCGAACGCGATGTCTATCTCTACAAGCCGCCCGCTGGTGGACCTGTCCCACTATTGGTCGTCTACGATGGGTATGATTACCTGCACCGCGCCCGGCTGGCAACGATCGTCGATAATCTGATCGCCGATAAACGCATCCGTCCGATCGCGATGGCTTTCCTGCAAAATGGACGCAGCCGCCGCACGGTCGAATATTTTTGTTCGGACGCGACGATTTACTGGCTGGAGCGCGAAGTCCTGCCGCTGGCACGCGGACATTTGAGGCTGCTCAACATCGAAGAACACCCGGGCGCTTACGGAGTGCTCGGCGCTTCGGCGGGTGGGTTGATGGCGTTCTACACTGGCTTGCGGATGCCTGAGATCTTCGGAAACGTCTTATGCCAGTCAGCTGTCTTCTCGATTGACGGGCGCGATTCCGCCGCAGTATATCTCGTCCGCTTTGGGCAGGGGCGTGACCTGGAAGTCTGGATGGATGTAGGTACTCTGGAAGAGCTGCTCGAAGATAACCGTCGCATGATCGCACTGCTGGATAAACGACAGTATAACGTCACCTATCGTGAGTTTTCGGGCGGACACAATTACACCGCCTGGCGCGACGATATCTGGCGTGGGTTGGAAGCGATGTTTCCATTCGTCTCGCGCTGAGCGGAGGCAGCATTTTCTCCCAACAGTCGAATCGCGAAGGAAATCTTATGATCCTTGCCACACTCTGCTATGTCAAGCACAAAGGTTGCACGCTCATGGTGCATCGCAACAAAAAAATCAACGACATCCACGAGGGCAAGTGGAACGGACTCGGCGGGAAATTCGAAGCTGGTGAAACGCCAGAGGAGTGTGTGGTCCGCGAAGTATATGAAGAGTCGGGACTAACGATTCGGAATCCCAAGCTGTGCGGCTTGCTCATGTTCCCCCGATTCAAAGGCAATGACTGGTATGTCTTCGTTTTTACTGCAAACAATTTCACTGGCAAGCTAATTGATTCACCAGAAGGTAAACTAGAGTGGATCCCAGATGAAAAAGTCCTAGATTTGAGTCTCTGGGAAAGCGACCATGTCTTTATGCCATGGACCCAAGAAGGGAAATTCTTCTCTGCAAAGTTTGAATATGAGGGGGATCAAATGCGCAACTATGACGTCATCTTCTACGCTTGACAACCCCATGGTAATTTGATACATTAAGTCCAGTTAAGCTAAAATCTTTTGCGAAGGAGGTGCACTTCATATGTCAACAGCTTTATACGTGTCCATGCTGTTTCGGTATATGAGTGCGCCTGTAGACTAAACCTGGTTCCTGATTCTGAAACCATGCCCACGGGTGCGCTTATGCCACCCGTGGTTTTGTTTTAAAGTTTCACAAACAATCAGGAGATGAAAAGATATGGGCGACTTAACGCTCCATGATTCTATGCGGTCCCCGGCGAGTCCTTCGCTTCGCCAATACCGCGAACTGCTTTCCCATTATCTCAAACCGCAGATCAAGTGGGTGATCTTGATGGCAATCGTTTTACTGGCCGGAATTGCCATCAAGTTGATCAACCCGCAGGTGCTTCGGTATTTTCTGGATACTTCCCAATCCGGTGGCGCTTCGGGCAGCTTGACTATGGCAGCTGGGCTGTTCCTCATGTTCGCTATCCTGCAGGAACTGATGAGCCTGGTAACACAATACATTACTGCTGTGGTGGGCTGGTCATCTACAAACCGTCTGCGCGCCGATCTGGCACTGCACATTCTGCGCCTCGATATGTCCTTTCATAAATTGCGTACACCCGGCGAGCTGATCGACCGGGCCGATGGCGATGTGACACAATTGTCAAACTTCCTTTCGGTGTTCATTGTGAACATGGTCGGAAACAGCCTTTTGGTACTCGGAATCCTCCTGATGCTTTTCCGTGAGAACACCTGGGTCGGGCTGGGCATGGTGGCGTACACCCTGGTCACTTTGCTAGTGCTGCGCTCGATTCAACAGTTGGCAGTGCCGCGCTGGGCAGCCGAACGCCAGTCCAGTGCAATGCTGTATGGTTATATTGAAGAGCGCATTAGCGGTGCGGAAGAGATTCGCGCAGCCGGCGCTGAGTCCTATGTCATGCGTGGTCTGTACGAGCACATGCGCGACTTTACCCGCAAGACTCGCAGCGCGATCGTGTTCTCCAGCCTCACGTACAACCTCACTAATTTGGTGTACGTGTTAGGGTATGCGGCTGGCCTGGCCATTGGAGTGTTGCTGTACATGCGCGGCGAGGCCAGTCTGGGCACAGCATACCTCATCACGTATTACGTGGGCATGCTCTCGGACCCGCTGCAAAGTATCCGTGGGCAGGCGGAGGATTTGCAGCAGGCTTCGGCCAACATTCAGCGTATCAACGAGCTGTTCGACTTGCGCGCCCAGGTGGTCGATCCCCTGCATGTCAGTGAAGCGCAGAGAAGCATACTGCCAAGTGGTCCATTATCAGTGAGTTTCCACAAAGTCTCATTCCAGTACGATGACCAAAACAGCAGCAAAGGTCTCCTCCATAATGGCGATGGCGCACGTGAAAACACCGTCGCTAACGAGAGCAAAGCTCTGACCGAGGTCAGCTTCGAGATCCAACCTGGCCGGGTGCTCGGAATCCTGGGCCGGACCGGCTCGGGTAAATCCACGCTCACCCGGCTACTCTTCCGCTTGTATGATCCGGACTTGGGCTCGGTGCGGCTGAATGGAGTGAACCTGCGTGATGTGAGGCTGGACGAGTTGCGTCAGCGGGTTGCCATGGTCACCCAGGATGTGCAGCTATTCCAAGCCACTCTGCGCGATAACCTAACCTTTTTCAATCGCACCGTCCCGGATGAACAGTTAGAGCATGTGCTGAGCCAGTTACGTCTGTGGGAATGGGTAGAGTCTCAGCCAAAGGGATTGGATACACCGCTGGCCGGCGGACAGAATCTCTCGGCCGGTGAAGCCCAGCTACTCGCCTTCGCGAGGGTGTTTCTCAAAGACCCCGGGCTGGTGATTCTCGACGAGGCATCGTCTCGCCTGGATCCGGCAACGGAAACACTCATGGAGCGGGCCGTGGACCGGCTGTTTGCGAAACGTACCGGCGTAGTGATCGCGCACCGGCTGAAGACTGTCCAGCGCGCCGACGATATCCTGATCCTGGAAAAGGGATGCGTGGTGGAATACGGTCCGCGGGTAGCGCTGATGAACGACCGTACCTCGCGCTTCTATCATTTACTGCAAACCGGGTTGGAGGAGGCACTGGCATGACGGACCTAACTTCATCCAAGGGGACCATCCCCACCTGGAAGCTTACCGGGTTGATGATAAAAAACCAGTGGCAGTCCTACACGCTGTACTTCTTGTTTACACTGCTGATTTTTGCTGAGCAGCTTGCTCCAGGACTGATCATCAAAACGATTTTCGATCTTTTGTCTGCGCAGGGCGCGCAAAGTAACGTGACCTTTCTGTGGGGCATGATCGCCCTGTATCTGGGAATCGAGGTGGCGCGCCTGTTTGTGGCTATCGGCTATGAATATTACGGCATGACATTTCGCTTGCTGGTCAGCTCACTACTGCGGGCCAACTTGATGGCCAGCATTTTGCGACGGCGCAGTGACCAGCCTCTGCCGGTCTCTTCCGGCGAAGCACTTAACCGCTTTCGTCACTATGAGGATATGGGAGAGGTTACTGACTTTCCCACCTGGATTCCCGATCAGGTGGGCAAATGGATCGCTGCAGCGGTTGCGGTGATAATCATGGCGCGGATCAACCTGACTATTACTCTGGTCATCTTTATCCCGTTATTCAGCACTATCGTTTTGAGCAGGCTGGCTTGGGGACGCTTATTGGACACCTATAGGCAGGGACGGCTGGCGTTAGACGCGGCAACAGGTTTCCTAGGCGAGGCATTGGGAGCTGTCCAAGCAGTGAAAGTCGCCGGGGCCGAGGAGAGTGTAGTCGATCACCTGACTGCGCTGAACCGCACTCGCGCCCAAGTAGAAATGCGGCAAGTGTTTTATCGTGGTCTGCTCTCCGCGCTGAATAACTCGGTGGTGAATTTCGGTATTGGCGTGATGTTGTTAATGGCTGGAACGGCAATCAACCGCGGGACATTTACTGTGGGCGATTTTGCCTTGTTTGTCAGCTACCTGTGGTTTACCACGCAGGTGCCCTCGGAGATCGGCACATTTTATGGCGACTACAAGACTCAGGCAATCTCGATCGAGCGGCTGATGGAGCTCATCCGTCCGGAACCACCCTCGGTGCTGGCCGAGTCGCATCCCATTTATGACAGTGGACCGTTGCCAGATGTGACTCTTCCGGTTAAGAACTCAGCCGACCGGTTGGCGACGCTAGAGCTGCATGATATCAATTACCGTTACCCGGCGGCTGACAACGATCATAGCCTGCGAGGGATTTCGTTTCATTTGCAGCGCGGCGATTTCGTGGTGATCACCGGGCGGGTGGGTAGCGGAAAATCCACTCTAGCGCGACTGCTCAGTGGGCTGCTCAATCCGGATTCGGGTGAGATCCGCTGGAATGGGCGGCTAGTGAATGATCCTGCAACCTTCTTTCGCCCGCCGCGCTCGGCATACACGGCGCAGGTTCCACGCTTGTTCTCGGAATCGTTGCGGGATAACATTCTGCTCGGGCTGCCGGAAAACAAGGTTGACCTGCCCGGTGCGATTTATTCCAGCGTCCTAGAGCCCGATGCGGCCGCGTTGGAGAAAGGACTGGATACGCTGGTTGGCCCACGCGGTGTGCGCCTGTCTGGCGGACAGGTCCAGCGTTCTGCCGCGGCGCGCATGTTCGTGCGTGACCCCGAGCTTCTCGTTTTCGACGATTTATCCTCCGCGCTCGATGTGGAGACGGAACAGTTGCTGTGGAAGCGGCTGGACGAACGCCGCGCTACCAGCGGCGGGCTAACCTGTTTGGTAGTATCGCACCGCCGTCCTGCTCTGCGCCGCGCCGATTGGATCGTCTTGATGAAGGAAGGGCGCATCGAAGCGCAGGGCAAGCTGGACGACCTGCTTGCGAACAGTGAAGAGATGCAGCGCTTGTGGAGAGGAGAGATCGAAGGGTAATGAATCACCCGTATGGGGAGCCGCGGCTCCCCATACGGGTGAAATCCATGAGGTATATGAGGATAGAGGGTAGGCTCTAAAACGATTGAGGACTTTCCTGGTTATCCAGCTTCATACGCTTTTCCAGGTTTGGCAACATAACACTATGATCGGCGATTAGCTCGGGTATCTTGTCAGGCAATTCTGCCCAGAAGAACTCAAAGCGGATCGGGGAGGAGCCGCCGTCGCTGGGGCTTGTTTCGTCATGCTGCCATTGTTCTGGCGGGTCACTAACACAGAGCAGATGATAAAAATGGCGGTGGTGTATTTCAGCTTTACCAAAATCTTCCATATTCCGAATCTGTTCACCCAGATGTGCTTTTATGACCAAATCTTGCAACCCGGTTTCCTCCTCTGCTTCTCGAAGCACAGCGGTAGTAAGGTCTTCATTAGGTAGGACTGTCCCGGCGGGCACCTGAATCCCTGCCTCCGGGAAATCGGTATGGCGGAAGACCAGGAGCCTGTTTCGGTGGGTAATATAGGCAAAGACTTTTCGAATGACGGGGGTCATAAGGTTCGGTGAGCTGCTAATGGTTTATTCTTGCCACTTTATCTAGCCTGGGTAGTGCCTCTTCGCGGCTTTGTCCCAAGATGGTCAGTATAATTCTCTTCACTCCTGCAGACTCCATTTCTGCCAGAGTGCTTTCGTCGGGGATGAATTTTTCGAACAGAGAGAATTCCAGCGCCTCCGGGTCGCGTCTGTTTGCCGCGGCTCCCCGTTTTATCTCGGCTATGGCTTCCTTTGCTCTGGTCCACTCCATCAACCACGGCGCCCAGCCATCACAGACTGCCGCCGCGCATTCCAGGGACTTTTCGCCAGCCCCGCCCATGATGATCGGAGGATGAGGCTGCTGAAGCGGTTTGGGATAGCACTTCATCGTATCGAAGTTCACGAACCTTCCATGAAACTCAGATTCGTCTGTGGTCCAGATTTCCTTCATCGCGCGAAGCTGCTCTTTCAGAAGTTGATAGCGCGTCCGGTAGACCACGCCGTGATCTGCCATCTCCGACTCGAGCCAGCCCGCGCCCACGCCAAAGATGAGACGTCCATTCGAGAGACGGTCGACGGTGGCCGTTTCTTTGGCAAGCAGGATCGGGTCATGCTCGATCACCAGAGAGACGCCGCTGGCGACCTTGATATGTTTTGTCGCGGCAGCCGCGACCGCCATTGCGACAAAGATATCGTAGGTTTGCCAGTAATAGTCAGGCAGTGCGGGCCCGCGTCCCGGTGCGGTGAGAAAGCGGACGGGGATATGTGAATGTTCTGAGAACCAAACGGAATCCAATCCGCGCTCTTCCGCCGCGCGAGCGAGCTCATCCGGTTGAATCGAATGTTCGGTCGGGAAAACATGAACGCCAAATTGCATGTTGCCTCCACATTATGATTTGAGCAGATCAACTTCCAACAGACGAAACGCTCCTTCAAATTCTGGCAGCGTTCTGTGATAGCCATACAGCCTGTCCCACTCCCCAGACGCCAGATCATCAGAAAGTCTTTTCACATATGTATGTTCTATCTCTTTGTTCAGAAAGCCCCACGCCGATTGCGCGTTTCTTACTTCCTGTTGTAAAAATGCTTCCGGTCTTCCATAAAACGCTTCCTGAAATCCATCGGTGCAGTCAAAGGGAATCTTTATGTTGGTAATTGTTATCTCTTCAGCAAGGTATTCCGCAATACGATCTAATTTTGGATACCGGCTCCGCTCGATCTCGATTAATTGAGGGAAGTATTTCGCGTTCCAAAAGACATCCAGCATGTCGGGGTCATAGGTCAGGATCGTAATTTTCTTTTTCGCCACTCTCTTTACTTCCAGGAGTCCAGCTTTAAGGTCTGGCCAATGGTGAATTGTCAACACGGCCATCACGGCATCGAAAGACCCGTCATCGAAGGGTAAGTCGTCTGCCCTGGCGTTCACGGCCGGGTTTCTGCCTAATGCCAGTCGTTTCGCGCGCATGACCGCGGAAGGCTCCACCGCAATGACAAATTTATCATCTGGCTCATACGAGCCGGCACCCGCTCCGACATTGAGGACAGTCTTACAACCCTCTAGCGATTTGTGAACATACCTCCCAATCCTGGGATCCGCTTTCCGGATCTCGGAATACTGATGGCCCTTACTATCATAATCGAATGCGGGATTTGTGATTTTCATAGGGTATCCTCTCCATACGCCGGACAAACACCGCAGCGGAATGCGTATCGCCCGTCCGTGCCCAAAAGTTTCCCATGTTTTTGTGTCACTCTTAACTGAATGGGATTGATTTTCTGGGAAGCGAGTATTATGTGACAATATTTTATCTCGTCTGGTGAGTCGCACAATCTGGTCGCATAACAGCTTGAAACTTTTCCTTGGAAGTATAATCAACGGATATGCCCATTCTTTCGGACAAACGGATCGTGCTCGGGGTCACCGGCTCCATCGCGGCCTATAAGGCCGCGGACCTGGCGTCTAAGCTCACGCAGGCCGGCGCGCAGGTGGATGTGATCCTCACCGGTGCGGCGCAGAAATTCGTCACACCGCTCACGTTCCAATCGGTCACCGGCCGGCGCGCCTATACGGATCAGGATCTCTGGGGCAATGAAGCGCACGTGCTGCATGTGGGGCTGGGTCACGCCGCGGATCTACTCGTCATCGCGCCCTGCACCGCGAATACGATTGCCAGGCTGGCGCAAGGTCAGGCGGATAGTCTGTTAGCAGTCACGGCGCTGGCGATAGGCTCTCCCCTCCTGATCGCGCCCGCGATGGATGGAGGCATGTACGATCATCCTGCCACGCAGGAAAATATCGAGAGCCTCAAAAAGCGCGGCGCGGCCTTTATCGGTCCGGCGGAGGGGCATCTCGCCTCGGGGCTTTCGGGTGTGGGACGCATGCTCGAGACCGCGGAGATCATCGGTCATATTCGCGTTGTTCTCGGGCGAAACGGTCCGCTGGCAGGGAAGAAAGTCGTGGTCACCGCGGGAGGGACGCAGGAACCGCTCGACCCCGTGCGCGTGCTTACCAATCGCTCCTCCGGCAAACAGGGCTATGCCATTGCCCAGGCCGCGTTGGACATGGGCGCTCAGGTTACGTTGATTACAACACCCACATCGTTGATTCCACCGGTCGGCGCGAAGTTGATTCGGATCGAAACCGCCAGGGAGATGCTCGCGGCTGTGTTGGCGGAGTCTGCGGAGAGCGATGCACTGGTCATGGCGGCCGCGGTGGCAGATTTCCGTCCGAAGGATCGGGCAAAAGACAAGATCAAAAAAGAGGGCGGCGTCCCGCAGATCGAGCTCGAGGCGACCGAAGACATCCTGAAGATGGTGGCCAAACAACGGGCCGAGACCAAATGTCCGCGTGTGGTGGTGGGGTTCGCGGCAGAGTCGCGCGACCTGCTGGAAAACGCCTCGCATAAGTTAAAATCGAAAGGACTCGACTTCATCGCTGCCAACGACATCTCTGCCAGTGGGGCAGGCTTTGCAGTCGAAACGAACCGCGTTACACTATTATTTGCAGATGGCAGAACCGAATCGCTGCCGCTCATGAGCAAGGCAGAGGTGGCTGAAGTTATTCTGGGCTGGGTTTCAAAATCCTTGGAGTCATATGCGCATTCTGGTAATCTCTGATCTTCACGCGAACTACACTGCATTCGAGGCAGTCCTGGAGGATGCGGGCATCGTCGATGAGACCTGGTGTCTGGGCGATATGGTGGGCTACGGCCCTGACCCGAACGCCGTGGTCGAATTGGTACGTGAGATCCCCAACCTGACCTGCCTGCTGGGCAATCACGACGTGGCGCTCATCGGCCGGATTCCGTTCGAGGCATTCAACGGGGACGCCCGCCGCACCCTGGAATATCACGAACGCGTGCTGACAGCCGACAACATGGACTTCCTGCGCTCTCTGCCCTCCAACGTCAAAGTGCGCGGCGAGGCGACGATCGTGCACGGCAGCCCGCGTGATTCGGTCTGGGAATATATCCTGAACTCACTCTCGGCGCGGCTGAACTTCGATCACTTCACAACTCCCTGGTGTTTTGTGGGGCATTCACATCTGCAGTGCATGTTCCAGCTCGATGAGCGAACAGACCGTGTCAACCTGAGACAGATGAAGGTGGGCGAACCCATCCCGCTGGAATCGCGTGTCATCGCCAACCCGGGCTCCGTGGGCCAGCCGCGCGACCGCGACCCGCGCGCTGCCTATGCCATTTATGACACCACCGCCAGGACCTGGGAACCCCGCCGTGTGACCTATAATGTCGCAGAAGTGCAGCAGCGCATCCGTGAAGCGGGGTTGCCGGAAAAACATGCTGTGAGGCTCGCAGAGGGGTGGTGACCCCCACCCGTCCTCCCCAAATACGACGACAGAATCACTTTTCATTAAAAAATATCCTCTTGTCGTATTTGGGGGAGGTGCCCGGCAGGGCGGTGGGGGACAGAGCCAGGGGAACCTTTCGAGAACCTGCATCGTCCTTCGGATGAAATCATCGTACATTCGTGAAGGAGAAGAAGAAATGAAACGTCCCTTATTTATCATCCTGGCTGTGATTGCAGCGTTCCTTATTGTAAGTTTTATTTTTTCCAGTCTATTCCCGGGAAGAAGCACCAGTCTAATTTCGGGGTCGCGCGACTTCGGCTACGGCGGCGGTGCTCCAGCAACTGAAGCCCCCGCGGCCGAGGAAGCCCCCGCACCGGCCTTTGATTCGTCTGCGAACGGCCAAGTCGATTTTTTCGACACAGGCTCCGTCCAGACGCAGGAGCGACTCGTCATTGAGAATGCCGACCTGGCCATCGTGGTGAAGGATCCGAAGGCGCGCATGGCGGAGATCAATGCTCTTGCCAGCGAGCTCGGTGGATACGTCGTTTCGTCCAACCTGTTTCAATCCTTCACCTCCTTCGGGAGGGAAGTGCCCGAGGCGACGATTGTGATCCGTGTCCCCTCCGAGCGGTTGGACGAGGCCCTTGACCGCATCAAGGAAGGCGCGGTGGACATCAACTATGAAAACCGCTCCGGGCAGGACGTCACCAATATCTACATCGATTTGCAGGCACAGCTGAAGGCCAAGCAGGCCGCGGAAGCAAAACTGCTCGAGATCATGGATCAGGCAACACGCGCCGAAGATGTACTGGCTATCTATCTGCAGGTGCAGCAGGTGCAGACCGAGATCGAGCAGCTCAAAGGACAGATCCAGTTTTATGATGAGTCCGTAGCCACATCCTCTATCAGCGTCCGCCTGATCGCCGAGGAAGGCACGCAGCCGATCGAGATCGGTCCGTGGACTCCTCAGGGCGCGGCAAGAGAAGCGATCGAGGATTTGATCCGCTTCGTCCAGAACTTCGTCGACTTCCTGATCCGCTTTGTGCTATTGACCCTGCCGGCCCTGGTCCTGATCGCCATCCCCCTGCTCCTGATCTACCTCGCCGGACGCGCCGTCTATCGCCGGGTGCGCGGATCCAGGGTTGAGGTGGAAGAGGTAAAGAGTGAGGATGTGAAGCAGTAAGTAAGACACGTATAAAGTCTACGAGAGGCCATCGGAAGTGATGGCCTCTCTTTTTCACTTCGAACTTGAAGAGAAGAAAGAGGAATGAAGGGGTTGCAGATTATAATTTTCCTCATGGAAACACTCGCTCGTGATGCCCAGGCCCTGTTCAACGTTCACCTCTCCGGGCGTCAGGTGATGGCTTTATCCACTTATGAAAAAGAGCTGCTCGAATGGAACCAGAAGTTCAACCTCACTGCCATCCGCGATTCCGAGTCCATCCGCACGAAACACTTTCTCGATTCCTTCTCCTGCGTCCTGGCCTGGAAAGCCTTGCCGCCCAGCCAGCTGATCGACATCGGCACGGGGGCGGGCTTTCCGGGAATCCCTCTCAAAATTTTGTATCCCCATCTAAAGCTAACGTTAGTGGAATCGGTTGGCAAAAAAGCCATGTTCTGCCAGCATATCGTCAGCGTGCTGGGCCTGGAGCAGGTGGAGGTTATTCAAGCGCGCGCCGAAGATTTAGGGCAGAACACACAGCACCGCGAAAGATATGACTGGGCTGTGGCGCGCGCGGTGGCGAACCTCCATGTGTTGAGCGAATATCTGATTCCGTTGGTAAGGCTCGGTGGTGCCATGCTCGCCCAAAAAGGGGAAAGCGGACCCGCCGAAGCGCAGTCCGCGGAAGAGGCGATGAAGTTATTAGGCGGAAAGTTGAAGCAGTTAATTCCCATCCACCTTCCTAGTGTGGCGGAGGATCGTTATCTCGTCGTCGTGGAGAAGGTCGCGGCGACTCCCCCCAGGTACCCGCGCAAGCCTGGGATACCGATGAAACAGCCGTTATAAATATAACCCTTGTAGGCACCTACAAGGTTATTCCTTCACGATCGTGATCTTATCTTCCTTGTTGGGGACGATGCACAGGAATTCAAACGGCTCATCGCCGGTGTTCTCATACGAGTGGATCGCGCCCTCCGGGATAAGCAGGACATCCCCCGCTTTGACCCGATGGGCCTCATCGCCGATGGTGACTGTCGCTTCGCCGCGCAGCACGTATTGCTCATGCTCGACGGTGTTCGTGTGGCGCGGCATGCCGCCTCCAGTTTGCATAGAAAACTTTCGCAAAGCGAAGTTGGGACCTTCCTGCGATGAGATCAGGACTTGGATCGTCGTGTCTTTTCCCGCCGCGACGTTTTTCGCTTCCACATCCTTGGAATGTTTGACAGGCATCACAGACTCTCCTCACTCGAATTACCAATTACTCTTTACCAATTCCATTATGGCGTCCCGGTATTCGTCGGCCAGGGCGTGTAGGTCGGCGCGAGGGGCAGCGACAAGGTAGGCAGGATTGTCATCGTCGGCCGTGGGGTGGCTGTGACCAACGGAGTCGCGGTAGTCGCGGGTGTGAACGTCCGCGTAGGCGTTGGGGTTGCGGTTGCATTTCCGCCGCGCGTGAGAAGACCCAGTGCCAGGACCGAAGCCGCGCCCACGAGCAGAACGGCGCCGGCAATCCCGCCGATGATCCACGGCATCCAGTTCATTTGCTTCCTGACGACCAATTTGAAATTAGGCGGAACGGAGATCAACACCACCGTAATATTGTCATGACCGCCGCGCGAGTTGGCCATCTCGATCAACGCTCGGGAGGCTTCCTTCAACGTCGGCTTCGAGCGAATCACCTCGAGGATCTCATCGTTCCAGACCAGGTCGGTCAGCCCATCACTGCACAGTAACAGAATATCGTTAGGGAGAAGTTGAAGTCCCTGATTGTTCTCTGCATGCTGGTCACCCTCGTCGTTGAATAACTTCAGCCGGAAATCAGGGTCAGGCGGGGTGGGCGAGCCCAGGTAGCGTCGAATGACATGCACGTTGGGGTGCTGGCGCGCTGCCTCTGGGGTAAGAACGCCTTTTTCGATGGCCTCCTGCACCCAGCTGTGGTCCACCGTCAACTGCTGGATACGTCCGCTGCGGATGAGGTAGATACGTGAGTCGCCCACATACGCAGTGTGGAGCTTGTCCCCAACGATCCAGGCGGTGGCGCAGGTGGCCCCCATGCCTTTCATATTTTCGTTCGCCGCAGCGTGCGCGGCGATCGCGTCGCTGGCTTCGGCGACCGCGTCTTCGATGGTCTGTCGGATATGACGCCCATCGCTCCGTGCTACAGCCTGCATCAGATGGTTGACTGCCAGCTCCGCGGCCACTTCCCCGGCCCGGTGCCCACCAATGCCATCGGCGAGAACGGCAAATAAAACAGGAATCCGGTCGCGCTGATCCAGCACAAACGAGGCCACGGCATAACGGTCTTCGTTATTCTTGCCCGTCATGCCTGCGTGGGATTGAGCGTCCACATTTAGATGAGCGCGTGCGACACGTATCATGCAGATTTCTTCGAAATGACCCTGGGCTCCGGCTCAGCCGGAGGCCGGTTTAGATCAAAGCGATACAACAACTGCCCAAAGTGGATCCGGTCTCCATGCTCGAGGCGGCGTCCTTCGCGCCTCACAGGCTCATAGTTCACCCAGGTTCCCGCCACCGAGCCATGATCGTAAATATGGAACCCGCCATCGCCATTCCGTTTGATGCGGGCATGCAGAGGCGAAATGGACGGGTCGTCCAGCACATGCAGCGATTGGACCGGGTCTGTGCCGAACGTCATTTCCTTCTCGAGCACGGGGATCGGCGCGGCGCTGGCCGGCTCACCGCCCTGGGTCAGACGGATGAGATAGGCCGGTGCATCTGGCAGGCGGATGGCTGGCTTGGGGCGGAACCAGACGCCACGACGCGGCACGGTCTTGGATTTCTTCCCATTTTTCGAGGCTGTGACCGGCGGCTCCGTCAGCGCAATCACCGGCTGCGTAAGCGGATCTTCAAACTGCTTGCGGGCCGCACGACGTTTTCTGAACAGCAGCCCTCCAAACCTGCCCCGCAGGAGAATCCCTGCCAGGGCAAGCCCGGCAAGGCCAATGGCGCCCAAGACCACATAGTCCCGGTAGCGTCCCAGAAACGCCTGTACGCCGCGGGGTGGCAGGATGACCGTCAAAGCTACGGGAATGCCGATGCTCGATTTTTGCAGGCCCAGCACATCCTCCGCTTCGACTACGATCTCATGCTGTCCGCTTTCATTATAGGAACGAAGATCCCAGGTAAATGTTTCGAACGGCTCGGACGTGTTCTCGTCCACAATCTGACCGTCCACATATAATGCCGTGCGTTTTAATTCCCGCTCGTGCCCATCTGGGAATTCGACCAGGATCTCGATCGTCTGTTTAGCAGGGAGCAGTGCCTCTTCATTATAGGGATCGTCTGGGGAAGGCTGGCGCTTGATCTGCAGAGGTGGCGAGAT
>LLBZ010034110.1_pt2 | contig 16883 bp, 17 predicted proteins | sample 1489421 | NCBI WGS metagenome assembly LLBZ01 (sample SAMN04092657, study PRJNA295927) | soil metagenome | biome: Soil prokaryotic community; feature: Bulk soil; isolation source: soil from tomato rhizosphere | host: tomato cultivar Moneymaker | place: South Korea | collected 2011-11-01 | reverse complement strand
TCCGAACATCAAAAATTAATATTTCTTAATGACCATCATATTGAAGCAAAACGAATTGCTAATGTATCAATCGATATTAAAAAATTTCCTCAATTAAATACTAGCAATAGAGAAATTACAATTTTAGGTGTTGGTAATTTAAGTGATTAAAAAATTATTCTCTTTTTATTGATATTCTATCTATTATAAAAAAAGAATTTAAAGATGTAAAAGCCATCATTTGCAGAGCCAACGCAGGTGATAAAGCAAATCTTGAAAAAAAATAAATGCTTTGGATTTACAAGACAATATTCTACTTACAGGAAGTATTTCCAAAAAAAGAAGTTTTAGAATACATGAATAATGCTAAAATATTTCTACACACTTCAAAATTTGAAGGTAGTGGTACAGTTTTACATGAAGCTCTCTATACCGGTTGTAATGTAGTAAGTACAATTCCAATAGAAAACCCTAACAACATTAAAGATTCTTTTTTCTATAGTACTAACAAAACAGAACTAGAAAATAGAATATTAACAGTTTTAAAAAGTGATTTTAAAGCTAAAAGAATTGAGAAATTCAAAATGGAAGATACTATACTGTAAAGGAAATTTATGATTCTTTTTATAACTAACGTAATTTATTAATTGCTTGTATTCTTTTTTGTTTTAAAAATTTGAAAATTTGATTCGATAAATCCCATCCTAAAAAGCGATGTATTTCTAATAATTGTAATTGTAACTTATCTTTAATTGAAAGACTAATATTTTCATCCTTAAGCACTTTTTTAAAGGTCATTAAAGTATCGTGAAAAATTTTTCTAACATGGGTTAGGTTTATAATATAATCTTTATCAATAACTTGAAATAAATAATTACCAACAATCATATCTAAATAATACTTAGCAATTTTATTTTTCAACTTACTTTCACCCTGATATTTTTTAAGAGTACTAAGTTCTAATTCAAATACTCTTTGATAATCTAAAATCCGTTTTTCCTCAAGCACTCTCCTTGTTATTGATGTATCTCTTTTATGTATTTTTAAAAGACTTTCTTTTATTAAATAAGCATTAGATGCTAAAAACAAATATTCTAATAAATAAGGGGTATCTTCAAACCATATTCCCTTAACAAACTTAATCCTCTTTGCTATATCAGATTTATATATTTTACCCCAAACCGTCTCAGAAATCCCATATGAAAACATTTGTGGAATTAATTCGCTCGTTCTTTTAATATCTTTCAAATTATCTTTCCAACCAGAAACAAACTCAACATCTCCATTTTTATTTATAACTGAAAATCTGCACAACACCAAATCTGACTTTTCTTTTATTATTTTATCGATGCAAATACTAATCATCTCTTTTTCTAACTCATCGTCAGCATCCAAAAAAGTCACATACTCTCCTTTTATTGCACTCAATCCATGATTCCTAGCTTCACTTAGACCGCTGTTTTTAATAGTAAAAATTTTAATGTTTTCAAAATACGACTCAAAATTTTCAGCTATTTGTAAAGAATTATCTGTTGAACCATCATTTATTAAAACAACTTCTAAATTCTTATAAATCTGATTTTTAACCGACTCCAAACATCTTGCCAACAATTTTTCTTCATTATAAAAAGTGATAATTATTGACACAAGTGGTTCATCATGCTTCATGTTTTATAGCTATTATTTTCTCAATTGCTTTTTTTAAGACCAAGTTAATTTCACTTTTATTTTTTGGCGGATTCCAAGTAAGATTTGATATAGAATCTGCTGATACAACGATACAAAGTGCATTCAATTTATAAAATTCAGCAAAAGCATAAATAGAAGCACATTCCATATCAACATGCATGACCTCATTTTTTTGATAAAATAAAACTAAAGATTCAGTTTCTCTGAACGGTGCATCTGTACTCCAACATATACTTTCTTTATAGTTTAATTCTTTTGCAAAAAATTCAAACCACTTCTCTTTTTTAGGTTGAAAAGAATCTTTATCCGAATATAAATAAGCAGACCCTGAAGTCGAAAATGCATTATTTACAATAAACACCTTTTCTTCAACTTCATCTTTTAACAAGCCCGCTAAGCCTATAAAAATAAAATTCTCTACTCCAAAAGCCCTCAACTCTTCCATTAATCCTATTATGGCAGGAGCGCCATTACCAAACTCAGAACAATAGACGTAATTTTCATCTAAAATATAATTCTGCCCGAATAATCCTTTTAGTTTCTTGCTGAAAATTCGTTGCTTTTTACTCAAAAGGAAACGGCTTAACGATAATATTGCTGTTTTAGGTAAGGTTTCAAAATTGTAACTCTTGTTGCTTTTTTTCCATGCAACAATATCTAAAATATCAAGTATCGATTTTTCGTTATAAAATGCTTTATTTCTTTTTAATTCGGTAAATTCCATTGAAAATTACAATTTAACCTTTGTATATTGCAATGTAGCATTATTTTAATATTTATATGAAAGTTTTTGGCATAGGCCTCAATAAAACAGGCACAAAATCTCTTGCAAAAGCATTAACTATTCTAGGCTATAGGGATAGCCTTGCTTTAGATTGGGAGTTGCGATACACAAAATCTGAAAACAGATGGGAGTTGACAAAATTTTGGTCCGAAAATAATTTAGACCCCATTATTTCATTAGCTAAAACCAAAAACAATTTTGAAGATTGGCCATGGCCTTTGGTTTACAAGGACATGTATCAAGAATTTGATGATGCTAAATTTATTCTTACCATTAGGAAGTCTCCTGAAGTTTGGTACAACAGCTTATGTAAACATGCCAAAACAATATCTGATAATAAGTTTGAAAAACTCATTTATGGATATTATATGCCTCATGATTTCAAAAAAGAACATATTGACTTCTACAACAACCACAATAAGTCTGTTATCGATTTTTTCAATAAAAATGCGCCTGAAAAACTACTCGTTATGTGTTTTGAAGAAGGTGATGGCTGGGAGAAGCTATGTGGCTTTTTAAACCAAAAAACCAACAACTCTGAGTTTCCACACGTTAATGACTCCAATAGCCAAGAATTAATCTACAATAAGTACTTAATAAAAATGGTGCGTTTCTATAGAAGTCTTAGAAACCGTAGTAAGTAATTTTCAATTTGATCTCCTTTCTAAAATCTCAAAAACTGATTTTATCTCTTCTCCAATAGCCCGAAAAGAAAGTTTCCTTTCAAACTGCTCCAAAACTTTTTGATGCATTTCAGTTTTATCACTACTTACTGCCTTTTTTAAGCTTTCAAACAACTCATCCTCTCTATTTGGTGTAAACAAAAATATACTTAAAATCCCTTAAAAGAAAGAGGCTAACCTTTTTAGATTAGCCTCTTCTATTTCTATTTATTAAGATACATCTTTCTTCGAGAGTATAGCTCATAAAACTCATCGTCCTTTAAGCTATCTATAAACAAAATGCTTTCACCTGTACTTTTCATTTCAGGCCCTAACTTCTTATTCACATTATGGAACTTGTTGAATGAGAACACAGGCTGCTTAATGGCATACCCTGTTAGCTGCGGATTAAAGTTAAAATCTTTCACTTTCTTATCTCCCAACATCACTTTAGTCGCATAGTTAACATAAGGCTCACCATACGCTTTGGCTATAAATGGCACGGTACGGGATGCCCTTGGGTTCGCTTCAATAATGTAGACAATATCCTCTTTAATAGCAAACTGGATGTTTATTAAACCAACCGTATTAAGTGCTAAAGCAATTTTTTTAGTATGGTCTTTAATTTGCTGCATTACAAACTCGCCTAAGTTAAATGGAGGTAAGGTAGAATTACTATCGCCCGAGTGAATACCACAAGGCTCAATATGCTCCATAATACCTATGATATAAACATCTTCACCATCGCAAATCGCATCGGCTTCCGCTTCAATAGCGCCATCTAAATAATGGTCTAGAAGCAGTTGGTTTCCTGGCATCTGACTTAATAGATCAACCACATGTTTCTCAAGCTCTTCTTTATTGATTACTATCTTCATGCCTTGTCCACCAAGTACATAAGAAGGGCGAACTAAAATGGGGAAATCCAACACATCGGCAATGGCAGCAGCTTCATCTGCCGTAGTAGCAATATCAAACTCAGGATACGGTATGTTATTTTCTTTTAATAAGTTTGAAAAATGTCCTCTATCTTCGGCTAAATCAAGCGATTCATAACTCGTTCCTATAATTTTAATGCCATATTTGGTTAGCTTTTCGGCAAGTTTCAATGCGGTTTGTCCACCTAACTGAACGATAACACCTTCTGGTTTTTCATGCTTAATAATATCATAGATATGTTCCCAAAAAACAGGCTCAAAATATAATTTATCGGCGGTGTCAAAATCAGTTGAAACCGTTTCGGGATTACAGTTAATCATAATGGTTTCGTAACCACACTCGGCAGCAGCCAAAACCCCATGCACGCAACAGTAATCGAACTCAATACCCTGCCCTATTCGGTTTGGACCGGAACCCAAAACAATGACTTTCTTCTTATCCGTAACAATACTTTCATTATCTGCATAGCGTCTGCCATCGGCAGTTTCCATATCACTTTCAAAGGTTGAATAATAATAGGGGGTTTTCGCTTTAAATTCGGCGGCACAAGTATCTACTAATTTATAAACTCTATTGACACCAAATTCTTCACGCTTACTGTAAACCTGACTTTCCAAACAACCCAACATATGAGCAATTTGTCTGTCTCCATAACCTTTTTGCTTCGCTTCAAGCAATAAGTCTTTTTGAATGGTATCAATTTTATAAGTAGAAATTTCTTTTTGAAGCAAGTACAATTCCTCATATTGCTTTAAAAACCACATGTCTATTTTTGTAATCTCATGAATTCTACTTAACGGAATTCCCATAGCAATGGCATCGTAAATAATAAACACACGATCCCAAGAAGCATAGGTTAGTTTTTCTATAATTTGATCGTAATTTTTATTCTCTTTTCCATCGGCACCCAATCCATTTCTCTTAATTTCAAGCGATTGCGTTGCCTTATGAAGTGCTTCTTGAAACGAACGCCCAATCCCCATAACTTCTCCAACAGATTTCATTTGAAGACCTAAAGTTCTATCAGACCCTTCAAATTTATCGAAATTCCAACGTGGTATTTTTACAATAACATAATCTAAAGTCGGCTCAAATAATGCCGAAGTAGATTTTGTAATTTGGTTTTGTAATTCATCAAGATGGTATCCAATGGCTAATTTAGCCGCAATTTTCGCAATAGGATATCCCGTTGCTTTACTTGCCAATGCTGATGAGCGCGACACACGTGGGTTGATTTCTATGGCAATAATATCTTCGTTTTCATCTGGACTCACAGCAAATTGCACGTTACAACCACCTGCAAAGTCACCTATACTACGCATCATGTGAATTGCCATATCTCGCATACGTTGATACGTTCTATCACTCAATGTCATTGCTGGTGCAACGGTAATGGAATCTCCAGTATGAATCCCCATCGGATCCATATTTTCGATAGAACAGATGATTACTACGTTATCGTTTGAATCCCTAAGTAATTCCAACTCGTATTCTTTCCAACCTATCAATGCTTTATCAATCATAACCTCATGGATAGGAGAAATCTCTAATCCACGCGTTAATAATTCGTCAAAATCTTCTTCTTTATATACAAAAGAAGCTCCTGCGCCACCCAAAGTAAAAGAGGCTCTAATAACTAATGGAAAACCAAACTCTTGCGCAATCTCTTTTCCTTTTAAGTAAGAAGTTGCAGTAGCTTGAGGTGCCATAGGGATGCCGATTTTAAGCATTAATTCCCTAAACTTTTCTCTATCTTCGGTAATATTAATAGCATCAATATCGACACCAATAATATCGACATTAAAATCTTTCCAAATACCTTTTTCATCTGCCTCGATACATAAATTTAATGCCGTTTGTCCTCCCATTGTTGGCAAAACAGCATCTATTTGTGGATGATCTTTTAAAATTTTAATTATTGATTTGGTTGTAAGAGGCAACAAGTATACATGATCTGCCATCGAAGGGTCGGTCATGATCGTTGCTGGGTTCGAATTAATTAAAATCGTTTCAATTCCATCTTCTCTTAACGATCGTAAAGCTTGTGTTCCCGAATAATCAAACTCACATGCTTGCCCTATAACGATAGGTCCAGATCCAATAATTAGAATAGATTTAAGTTTTGAATTTTTTGGCATTTTTACTGTTTAAATAGTGTTTTTTAATAAGTTACAAAAATAGGCATTAACAGATATAAAAAAAGGCATTACACTTAAGTAATACCTTTTAAATATCAACAATTGTTAATCATTTATTTTTTATGTCTCGATTCAGATGATACAGATAATTTCTTTCTACCCTTAGCTCTTCTACGAGCAAGTACTTTTCTTCCATTAGCAGAAGCCATTCTTTCTCTAAAACCGTGTTTGTTTCTTCTTTTTCTTTTCGATGGCTGAAATGTTCTTTTACTCATTATCTTATATCTTTAAAATCTGAATTGTACTTTATTATTTATAATTTTGGCTTTCTCCAAAACTGAGCGCAAATATACAAAGAGTTTTTACTTTGGCAAATCTTATTTTAAAAATATTTTTAATTATTTTTTTTGAATTAAATAGCATAATAAAGGCTTTATTTATTTGGGTTGAACATCGCTTTTTTGTTAAATATCTATGGATTGATTTTGATAAAAATTTAGTTTCTTTGCATTGTATAATTGAATCAGGCACCCAAAAATGTCTGCAACAACAACTCAAACTATAAAAAATGTACAATAAAATTATAAAACTTATCATAGCTGCTGGTATAGTAGCCTTTGCCGTTTATCAATTTACTGAAGGAAATATAGGTAATGGTATTATGTTTATACTGCTTTCTTTAATTTTTGTTTTTCTTTATTTTAAAAACGAGTTTATTTTATTGGCATTTTTAAGATTGCGTAAACAAGATTTTGAAGGTGCTAAAAAATGGTTAGATAAAATTAAAAATCCTGAAACTGCTTTAGTTACCAAACAACAAGGGTATTATAATTATTTACATGGTTTGATGGTTTCCCAAACGAATATGAACGAAGCTGAAAAATATTTTAAGAAAGCGATAGCTTTAGGATTATCCATGAATCACGATTTGGCTATGGCAAAATTAAATTTATCGGGCATTGCTTTTTCCAAACGCAGAAAACTAGAAGCCGAAAAATTACTTTCTGAAGCACAAAAATTGGACAAACAAGGGATGTTGACCGATCAAATAAAAATGATGAAGGAAAATATGAAGCGTGCCCAAATGCCTAACCAACATTTTGGTGCTGGTGGCTCTATTAGATCTCAGAAAAGAAGAAGTTAATCTAATTAACTCCGGTATAATATCCTTTCTCAGGAATTTCAATCGTATAACTTTTACCAGATTTATTAATAAGCTTTGGTTCTCTTAACCATGGGTTATGAATTTTAAGGATCTTATAATTGATTCCGTATCGTTCCGCAAACTTTGTAAAATCGGTTATCTCTGTATTAACTTCAACTTTATAAGTAGGTACATTGCTATATAAATCTTTTTCCCTAAAATTAAAACCATACTTTACGGGGTTGGTTAAAATCTCTTTTAGTGCTACTATTCTAAACACATAGCGCCCTGTTTCTTCTCCTAATAACAAATCGTAATAATTGCTAACATTCTGTTCCTTTAAATACTTTGCAATACCTGAGTTACCTGCATTGTACGCAGCAGCAGCCAATGTCCACGAGCCTAATTCTTTTTTAGATTTTAATAAGTATTCACAAGCCACTTCGGTGGATTTTTCTAAATGATAGCGTTCATCTATATTATCATTAATCTCTAACCCATTTTCCCTTCCTGTAGCTGGCATAATTTGCCAAACGCCCCTAGCTCCTGCTGGCGAAACAGCGTTTGTCAAACCACTTTCTATAACTGCTAAATACTTAAAATCGTCCGGAACACCATGTTTTGCCAAAATAGGTTCTATAATTGGAAAATATTTTTTGGCACGTTTAAACATTAACAACCCATTTGATTGCCAATAGGTATTAACCAATAGTTCTTTATCCATGCGTTCTAAGATATCTGGGCTTTTAAGTGGCATGGGTTCTCCTGCAAAATCTAAATTGCTAGGTACTTGAAGCGCATAAACATTATAATCGTTTATAAGCCTTTTTTCAAAATTTTCATCAGTGGGCGCCTCTTGCAGGGCATAAACAAATAATGCACATAAACTTAATAATCCCACAAACGCCAATATTTTCTGTATAGTCTTCATTTTTAAAAAGTTTTATTTAAAGATAACTATTATGTTTAATTCTCTAAAATTATCCTTGGTAAATTTTGGTTAAACCATCTATGTTTATTAATAATCATGATATGTGTCCCACCTTTTATTGTAATACAATTGGAAATATTTTTTATGGGAAATACCGTGTCATGGTCTCCATGAATGTGAACAATATCTGCAAGACAGGTTTCTTGATTCCAACAAACCATCTCTTTTATTGCCCAACTTAAATAGTTACTATCATTTACCGATAAATATTTTTTATATAACTCCAACCGCTTAGTAATATTGTTACCAAACGCATACTTAGCAAAAAGTTCAATATTACTCACCAACTGTACTGGCAACAATTTATATGCCATGGTTGTTTTGGCCAGTACCATTTTTTTTGGTAACTCGTGCATAGATTTAACACTGGATACTATAATAAGCTTTCTAACGGTTAAATGTTTACTCATTTCCTGCACTAAAACACCCCCAAAAGACACACCAACTAGCACAATATTTTCATGCGCTATATGCCTGGTCATTCTTAGAGCATAGGCACTAATAGACTCATTTTTTAAAGGTAAAACCCATTCCAAGCAGTGCATCTCAAATTGGTTTTCCGGCAATTTAATATATTCAAAAATTTTAGGGCTTGCCGCCATTCCTGGCATCAAATAAACGTGTATTATCTCTTCACTCATACATTTCAATATAAAAATAAAAACACCAAATAACCTCTAATAGTTTATTTCATAAGGCATTAAACCTGTTTTTTACTTTTTATTAACAATTATTTTTCGTATTTTTGCAAAACAAAGTTATGTAATAGTGCCCACTATTTAAAGTTTCCTGAAAATTAAAAATACTCGCCATGATTGATGTTGCAGATTTAGTTGATAATGATTTTTTACGCCAATACGAACTAAAAATCGACAACCATTTAGCTAAAATTGAATACTCCCTACAAGAACGAAAGATTTTTTTAACAAAACTTATTATTCCTGAAGAAATTAACAATGAAACCTTTAGCGAAGAGTTTTTGACTGCTGTTTTTGAACAAATTGAAGAACGCAACTTAAGCGTTGTTCCCACCAGTCCTGAAATCGCTAAGTTTGTAAGAAGCAACCGAAAATACAAACGTATGCTTCCTGTGGGAGTTAGGATATAGTACCATAATTGCTTTTAAAAACACCTTTCAAAATGGAGTTGGTAGCGGAAGTGCATACGATTCTGATCATAAAAACATCTAGAATCTTAAGTAAAGTGACGCTCTAATGGCTAAATTTAAACTGACCACCAAAAAATTCATTGGTCTCCCTCCATCAATAGTTGAAACTATACACCTTCGGTACTAGGCTTTTAGTTCCTAAAATACTTCCATATTCACAAACTCAAACCGTACCAAACCGTCTTCATCTATTTTGGTAAGTGCTACTGGATGCAGGGTATTAACCAATTCCGGGTTCCAAGGCGCTTTAACTTTTACGTAATTTTCGGTAAAACCGTTTATATACCCTTCTTTATTCTCACTTTCAAACAAAACAGTTCTAGTAGTCCCTAATTGGCTTTCGTAAAATGCCCGTCGTTTTTTAACCGATAACCCACGTAACATTTTACTACGCTTATTTCTAACATTCATAGGAACAACACCTTCCATTTCTACTGCCTCTGTGTTGTCACGTTCAGAATAGGTAAATACATGCAAATAAGAAATATCCAGTTCGTTTAAAAAGTTGTAAGTTTCTAAAAAATGAGTGTCCGTTTCACCTGGAAAGCCAACAATAACATCAACACCTATACAGGCATTTGGCATCACTTCTTTTATTTTTGAAACTCTATCCACATACAATTCACGCATGTAACGACGCTTCATCTTCTTTAAAATCTCATTGCTGCCCGATTGTAACGGAATATGGAAATGGGGCACAAAAGCTCTGGATTTTGAAACCAAATCAATCGTTTCGTTCTTTAAAAGGTTTGGTTCGATAGATGATATTCTTAAACGCTCAATCCCTTCCACCTTATCAAGTTCGGTTACCAAATCCAAAAACGTGTGTTCGTGTTTTTTGTTTCCAAATTCTCCCTTGCCATAATCGCCAATATTAACGCCCGTTAGTACAATTTCTTTAATGTTTTGAGCTGAAATTTCTCTAGCGTTTTGCAACACATTTTCCATGGTATCACTTCTAGAAATACCACGAGCCAACGGAATGGTACAATAGGTACACTTATAATCGCAACCATCTTGTACCTTTAAAAAGGCACGTGTTCTATCACCTATGGAATAGCTTCCCACGTAAAAATCGGCTTCCTCAATTTCGCATGAATGCACTTCACCAAAATCGTTTTTGGAAAGATCGTTTATATAATCGGTAATCTTAAATTTTTCGGTAGCACCCAAAACCAGATCCACACCATTAACATCTGCCAATTCCTGGGGTTTTAATTGCGCATAGCAACCAACAGCCGCTACAAACGCCTTGGGGTTTGCTTTTTGTGCTTGCTTTACAATACTTTTAAAACGCTTATCTGCATTTTCGGTTACTGAACACGTATTAATAACATAAATATCTGCCTGTTCAGAAAAATCTACACGATCGAAACCTTCATCTGTAAAACCTCTTGCAATGGTAGAAGTTTCAGAAAAATTCAGCTTGCAACCCAAAGTATAAAATGCAACTTTTTTTCTCATTTATTGTTTTGCTATTTCCATGAAGGTAGAAATCTCATTATATTTACCTTCTTTCGTAATAAGTCTGCAAATTTACAATTAATAAGTTATATGGTAAAACATGTTTTAAAACAAATAACAAACTATTTATCAATTAGTTGTATAATATTACTCGCCACTTCTTGTGAAAACAATTCAAATACAAATAACAATCACTTAGTTTTTAAGTACAACGAACATAAAAACATCGGTTCCTTAGACCCTGCTTTTTCCAAAGACATATCAGATATATGGGCAACGAATCAACTATTCAATGGATTGGTACAAATGGATGAAAAATTGAATATCCAACCCTGTATCGCTAAAAGTTGGACGATTTCCGAAGATGCTCTAACATATTCATTTTCATTACGTCCTGATGTGTTTTTCCATAAGCATAGACTTTTTGGAAAAGATTCTACCAGAACGGTGAATGCTAAGGATTTTGAGTATAGTTTAAATAGGCTAATCGATAAAAAAGTAGCATCCCCAGGAGGTTGGGTATTGGATAAAGTAGAACGTTTTAAAGCTATAAACGACACGCTTTTTCAAATTCAATTAAAACAACCTTTCCCTGCTTTTTTAGGATTATTGACTATGAAATATTGCTCGGTAGTTCCTAAAGAAATTGTTGAATTCTACGGTAGTGATTTTAGGTCACATCCTATTGGTACAGGTCCATTTAAATTTAAACGATGGGAAGAAAACCTAAAATTGGTTTTCAGAAAGAATCCACATTATTTTGAAAAAGACAGCTTAGGCAATGCCTTACCTTATCTAGAAGCTGTTGCCATTACATTTTTACCTGATAAACAGAGTGAGTTTTTACAATTTATACAAGGAAATATAGATTTTATAATCGGGTTGGACGCTTCTTATAAAGATGAAATTTTAACCGCCAGTGGCAAGCTCCGCAATGAATATTCTGAAGCTATTGATATGGTTCGTGGTCCCTATTTAAACACCGAATATTTAGCGTTTTATATGGATTCTGAAATTCCTGAGATTCAATCTGAACTCATTAGAAAAGCCATCAATTATGGTTTTGACAGAAAAAAAATGATGATTTATTTGCGTAATGGCATAGGCATTCCTGCCGAAGGTGGTTTTATACCAAAAGGCCTACCAGGCTATGGTGAAACACTCGGATTTAGCTATAAACCTGACATTGCAAAACAATTGGTTGAACAATTTAAAAATGAAAGCGGTATTAAAAACCCAGAAATTTCGATTACAACCACAGGCAATTACTTAAGTTTTTCTGAATATATTCAACGTGAAATTCAAAAAATAGGGCTGATTGTTAACATTGACGTCATTCCTGGATCTGCCTTAAAAGACGCTAAAGCCAATGGCAAACTAGATGTTTTTAGAGCCAGTTGGGTTGCCGATTACCCAGATGCCGAAAACTATTTATCACTTTATTATAGTAAAAACTTTGCTCCAAATGGACCGAATTACACACACTATAAAAGTGAATTATTTGACACATGGTATGAAGAAGCATTTACTGAAACCAATGTTGAAAAAAGGACTTCATTGTACACGAAAATGGATTCATTAATTATGACACAAGCTCCTATAGTGCCTCTTTTCTATGATGAAATAGTACGATTTGCTAGAAAAAATGTAAAAGGCTTAGAGGTCAGTCCTGTGTATGTTTTGGAATTAAAAAGAGTGACAAAAAATTAATTTAATTCAAAATAATAAACATCATCATCACCTTTACCACCATCGCGTTTTGATGAAAAATAACCTGACTTATTCGCCCTATCAATAACCAAACAAAAATCGTCTTGCTTACTGTTTATAGGCTCTGGTAATTTTTCTGCTTTTTCAAAAACACCATCGGCCGTCATTTTACTTTTATAAATATCAAAACCACCAAAACCGCTGGGTCTATTAGAAGCAAAATACAATGTGTTGTCTGAACTGATAAAAGGGAACATTTCTTTACCATACGAATTAACTTTACTACCTAAATTTTTAGGTTCACTAAAGGTATTATTTTCTAAAATATCGACTTTAAAAATATCTGAACCACCTTTGGTTGTTTCCTTTCCGCCTCTCATATTCGATGTAAAATACAAGGTTTTCCCATCTTTACTTATAGTAGGATGTGCATAAGAATATTTAGGATTGCAAAATGGCAAAGTTTCAAAATGCGTCCACCCTATACCTTCTTTTAACTCGCCAACTTTAATTTGAAAGTTGTCTTTATTAAAATCATCACTTGCTGTTGTAGTTAAATAAAGTTTTTTGTTATCAGGAGATAAAGCAGCAGTGGTTGTATATTTTATTTTTTCATCAGGAGCTATTTCAATATTTTTAATATTCTTGATAACACCATTTTCAGATAACTCCCCTTCAAAAATTGAGAGTACAGGATTTCCTTGAAATCGTTTTAATCGGCCTTTGTTATCTAATAAATAAGATGTGAATAGAATTTGAGAATCGTTTACCAACATGAAACCAAAATGTGGGTATTCGGTATTCATCTCAATATTTTTGATGGTATATATTTCGGATTGTGAAAACCCCAAAAAACCTGCTAGAAATAATATAAAGTATAGCGATTTTCTCATTTAGATAAAGTGTAACATCCAAATATACAAAACTTTAGCAATACTATTTTTAATTAATTAAAGCTTCAAAATTTCAAACTCATACTAAAAGTATTTGTTCTTGCGGAGACGCAAAGTTGCAAAGCAAAATGAGAATATTACTGAAAACTGAAACTGCGACTGAGACTGCAACTGCGACTGTGACTGTGACTGCGACTCCTAATAAAACTATTCGCGCCTATACTTTTTAGTTTCCTCAAAAACGTGTTCTAAAATCGCTTTGTCTTGCTCAGTAAATTCAACATGACGTCTAGACATAACTACTCCGGCTACTTCAAAAGCTTTTTTAGTTAAATAAACTGTAAAGCCTGCACTTCCACCCCAACTAAAACTTGGCACAAAATTCCTTGGGAAACCACTGCCAAAAACATTGGCACTAACCCCTATAACCGTACCAGTATTAAACATGGTATTAATACCACATTTACTATGGTCGCCCATCATAAGTCCGCAAAACTGCAATCCTGTTTTAGCAAAACCTTCTGTTTGATAATCCCATAAACGCACTTCGTCGTAATTATTTTTTAAGTTCGACGTATTGGTATCGGCGCCTAAGTTGCACCATTCACCTAAAACGGAATTTCCTAAAAAGCCATCATGCCCTTTATTGGAATAAGCAAAAATCACGGAGTTATTAACTTCACCTCCAACTTTACTGTATGGCCCTATCGTTGTAGGCCCATAAATTTTAGTACCCATTTTTAAAGTGGCTCCTTCGCAAAGTGCTAATGGTCCACGCACTAAAGAACCTTCCATAATTTCGGCATCTTTTCCAATATAAATAGGCCCATTAGTAGCATTAAGTGTTGTAAACTCTAATTTGGCACCTTCTTCAATAAAAATATTTTCAGCAGCAATAACATTGTTGCTAAACGGAATGGGTTGGGACCGTCTGCCATAGGTTAATAAATTAAAATCTTCTTGAATGGCTTCACCGTTTTTTGAAAATATGTCCCAAGTATATTCTATTTTAATTACATCATCATTAAATTCAATGGCTTCGTAAGTCTCAAAATCCACTTCTTCTTGCGTATTTTTTGAATAGAATGCCATCACATCTTCGCCTTTAAAAATGGCTTGATTTTCCTGTAAATCTTTTACCATCTCAACCAATTCCAAATTTGGGAGGTAGGACGCGTTTATCATGACATTTTCATCCATTTCTACCATGGGATACTTGTCAGACAAATAATCTTCGGTAATGGTTGTTGTTGTAGTATCTAAAAACGTTTCCCATTTTTCGCGAATGGTTAAAATGCCTATTCTAATGTCGGCAACAGGACGTGTAAAAGTAAATGGCAATAAATTGTTACGCGAAGGTCCATCAAAAAGAATATAGTTCATATCTAAGTTCAAAGTTCAAAAGTTCAAAGTTCAAAGTTGTTTGCTTAAAACTTAAACCTATTAGTTATCTATTCAAAAATAGACTAATTGTATAAAATAAAAAAGCCTTCAATATAAATATATGAAGGCTTTGTATAATAGTTTTTGTTAAGTTTATTTACTAAACTTAGCATATTTGTTTTTGAATTTATCAATACGACCAGCAGTATCAATTAATTTAGATTTACCAGTGTAAAATGGGTGCGATGTTCTAGAAATCTCCATTTTAATAAGTGGATACTCAACACCATCAACCTCTAAAGTTTCACTTGTGCTTGCAGTAGACTTTGTTAAAAACACGTCTTCGTTAGACATATCTTTAAATGCTACAATTCTATAATTTTCTGGATGTATATCTTTTTTCATCTGCTGATATTTATTTTTTCTTCTGACAGATGTAACACCTAAAAAAGTGCTTCATCGCTTAAAGCTTTAATATTCTTTTCAATTTTGGAAGTGCAAAAATAAGCATTTTTTACAATCTTGCAATACTTTTTTACATTTTTTATCACTAAAATTAATGTAACGATTTACTATATTTGAATACTAACTGAATAACTAACACAAAAATACAAAAATATGGAATCTAAAGAAGTAACCCCTGGGAAATTTGGAATCAATTTAGGATTGATTTTAGGTGGAATTATGACGCTAATTGCTATATATATGTACGCCACTGATATGGCTTTTAAAGGACAGCAATGGCCCGTATATATATATTATGTAGCCTTCCCTCTAATAATAATCTATGCAATAAGTCAATACAAAAAAAACAATTCAGGACTGTTAAGTCTAAAAGAAGCCATTAAAACGGGCATGGTAGTTGCCCTTATTAGTGCCTTAGTATATGTTGGTTACATTCTGATTTTTAATTACATAGTTGATTCAGAATACAATACCAAAATGATAGAATTTGCCACTGAACAAATTGCCTCATCTGAAGGACCTGTTGAAGCTAAAGAAATGCAATTAAAAATGGTTGAATTCTTTTCCAACCCAATTGCAGGCAGCGTTTTTTGGGTAGCCATGAGCTTATTTTTCGGACTCATATATTCTTTAATTGGAGGTTTAGTAATGAAAAAATCTGATGCATAAATAATTTCTTTACTTTTGAAGTCTGAAAACATTATTTTAAATGAATATATCAGTAGTTATACCACTACTTAACGAACAGGATTCTTTAACCGAATTACACGATTGGATTGCAAAAGTGATGCAATCCAATCGTTTTTCCTATGAAATCATTTTTATTGATGATGGTAGTACAGACGATTCTTGGAAAACCATAGGCAATCTTTCATCACAAAACCCAAACGTAAAAGGCATTCGCTTTTTAAAAAATTTTGGAAAATCGCAAGCGCTCCATGCTGGTTTTGAAAAAGCTATTGGCGATGTGGTAATTACTATGGACGCCGACTTACAAGACAATCCAGACGAAATTCCAGAACTTTACAGTATGATTGAAAACGATGGATTCCATTTGGTTTCTGGTTGGAAAAAGAAACGTTATGATTCGGTTATCTCCAAAAATATGCCATCCAAATTATTCAATTGGGCAGCAAGAAAAACATCGGGTGTCAAACTTCACGATTTTAACTGTGGGCTAAAAGCCTATAAACTAGAGCTTGTTAAAAATATTGATGTTAATGGCGAAATGCACCGTTACATCCCTGTTTTGGCAAAAAATGCTGGCTTTACAAAAATTACCGAAAAAATAGTGCAGCACCAAGCCCGAAAATATGGTGAAACCAAATTTGGCATGAACCGGTTTGTTCACGGCTTTTTAGATTTAATTACCATTTGGTTCTTATCTAGTTTTGGCAAACGCCCCATGCATTTATTTGGTGCTTTAGGGGTTATAATGTGTGCCATTGGCTTTGGATTTGCCTTATACTTAGGC
>LLBZ010000576.1_pt6 | contig 16889 bp, 16 predicted proteins | sample 1489421 | NCBI WGS metagenome assembly LLBZ01 (sample SAMN04092657, study PRJNA295927) | soil metagenome | biome: Soil prokaryotic community; feature: Bulk soil; isolation source: soil from tomato rhizosphere | host: tomato cultivar Moneymaker | place: South Korea | collected 2011-11-01 | reverse complement strand
GAGAGTACCGAAGAAGGGTTGAGTAGAAGTACTAACAGTTCGATATTAAACGTGGAAAACAATACTGATGGTCAAACCGAGAGTTTGGTAGAAAATTCTGTAAAACAGCCTCAAAACCTGTCTCAAAATAGAGAAACCGAAAAACTTGATGGAGAGTTATCCTTCATTTCTTTATCTGATACTTCAACTAGGACAAATTATTCAAACAACCTTTCCAAACAGCCTTTGTCATCTAAGAATCCACAAGATCAAACTATATTCATAACTGCGGGAAAAATTGATGATTTCAGATTCAATATTACCAACAATAATGATAACGAGATACGTAATGCAGTGGTAACGTTAACTGTAAATACAGATTCTTTAGAAATACTGGGAAGCTCTAAATGGGATTTAACAAGAATTGATCCAAAAACATCCGTATCACTTCCAACAAAAATATTCGCCTCAACTTCCTTGATAAATAGTCCTGTATCTTTCAATGTGAACATTGAGTATGTAAGCAACGGTCAATTGAAAACAAGTTCCTTTAACATAGGAGCAAATGTTGTAGGAGAAATTGACGTAAGTGTTAATGATCTTGCAGTAGATAACATAGGAGGTATCTTGAATGTAGTAGGAAACCTTCTTAATAAAGGAAACACAGGAGGGCTATTTACCACTGTTGAATTAGTAACTGATGAAAAATTAATCAAAGACGAGATAAATAAAATGTCATTAACAGGGAAAAATGTTACTAACTTACGAATAGTTTCACCGTTATCTACTACTCCTCAGTATTTGGGAGATTTAGAAGAGGATTCACCATTACCATTTAATATTCCTCTTTCAACAAGCAACAAATCTTCCTCTGGAAACTATTTGGTTCCATTAAAAATTGAGTATTATGATGATTTAAGAAATTTATACACAGTTTTCTCAACCAATATTGTAAATATTGAAATGCCCCCGCAGCCTACGAACGACAATCAGGGCTTGGGAAGTATTTTTTCTGGCTCCAACCCATTAGGTTTTATAATTCTGATAATTATTGCTGTTATTGTATTACTAGTGATAAGATACCTGAAAAGGAGGAGGAGAAATAAGAAACAGAAAAGTAAGAAACAATTGAGTAAAAGTAATAATTTCATCGATTTGTTAGATAATGTCAAGAAAAGTGGAGAAATAAATCGTAAAGACGAATCAGAGCAGAAAAAATAAATTCTTCTTTTTAAGGAGTATATAATTCTGCTGACGCTACCTAATAGGAGTAACTAATTGTGCCAATTACCCCAGAATTTTTAATCCAAACCCAACTAATAGTACAATTGTTAGAATGATTGACCCCAAGCTTAAGAATTTTAGAGCGTTTTCATAACTTTTTGTTTTTTCTGTTAGGATGTTATTTCGTTTATTTTCCTTGTAGATCCTCGAAATCTTTATCTCCATGTAGCTTAGGGCAAAAGGAATCAAAGATAGTGAAATTGCAAGAAGGTGTATGAAATTAGTTTGAATCACAAATCCTGCAAGAAAAGGAAGCATCCCCCATGAAATCGAAAACCAAAAATTGTTGTGAAATCTCCCACCAAACAACTCAAAGTTATATGCAAATAGAAAAAAACCTTCTAGTAGTCCAATGATAATTAAATAAGGTGCAAAATTATAAGCATAGTAGAATCCTAAACTGTAAGCAACTACTAGTGTAAAAATAATAATAGTCCAAGATTGTTTTTTGCTTAACAATTCTCCCCAAGGTTTTACCCGATTCGATCCAATGGCATCTGCAACATGAGCTGCAATCCCCAAGGACAGAAAATAAACTAGTATAATTCCCGCCATTCTCTCAAAATGAACGTTCGGTGACAACAAACACCCCCAAACGACGAATGATAAACACATACCTGTATATGGAAGAAAAAGCATTCCGCAGACCATTCGAAATTTTAGCGGTCCGAATTGTGGTACGAACCACTCATTCATCCTACTATCGTATGTCATCTTTTATTGCAGTAACGATAAGAGAAGTTTGAAAAGCCAAGTACGTTAATGCGATTTGACTAAACCCAGATTTATCCAAGATACCCTCAATCCTTGAGTCCCATCGGTTTTGCTTTATAAGATCATCAAGATTATCGAACACATTTTTCCATTTATCATTATTTTTCCATATGTAGCTAATAATTTTATAGTAAATGTTCCAAGCAAACTTGTACAAAGAATTTCTTGGAAGAGTAAAATCATGGAGGACTATACATCCACCAGATTTTAGAACTCTATAACATTCAAAAATTAAGAGGTCTAGATTAGTATATTTTGGCAAATAAGATGTCACTATGAAATCAAATGTATTCTCAACAAATGGCAACATTTCTGCATTTGCATTTATAAGATTCATTTGGATCCCTTTTGAGGAAAACATTTTCAAATATGCGAAAGTTAAATCAACACCTATAACTTTGTTGCCGTTTTCTAGGAGCGAGGACGAAAGAATTCCTGTCCCGCAAGCAAGATCTAATCCGAAAAGATTGGTTTGAATATTGCCGGCAATTTTTTTCTTCCACTTCGAATCCTGACCGATGGTGGCTAATTGAACCAATCTGTCATAGTCTCCTGAATTCTCTTGTCCAAAAAATGCGCGAGCATAATCTACACCAATTTTAGAATTCACAAGTAAAATGCGCGCTGATACCTAATATCTCTGCTGGTTTGATGTTTTACCTTAACAAAGATATAAATTAATTCATATCAAACAACAAAGCATGACCCAAATTACAAACGTTATGTATATTATATTGATTACCATATCGATGTCTATTTTAGCCACCTTTTTCACATACCTATTCGATATATCATTTGACGTCAAAAGTCTGGTCAAAAGTATCCCGCATATAATATTTGGCGAGCATTTTCAATATAAGGTGGTCATTTAGCAAGTTTGACGGATTACCTCAAGGCACAATCAAACGATTTGAAACAATTTACTTTACCTTACTACAAACTTAAAGAGTTACTCAGAACAGGATGGATAGAAAAACTTCAGATCGAAAATTCTGAGTCGGTGGCATCCCATACTTTACTTATGATCGTAATTATATTATTTTTGGCTTCCAAATACTCGTTTACTAGTGAGAAAAAATTGAAGCTTATTCAGATGGCCCTTATTCATGACTTGGCGGAATCAATAGTTGGAGATATTACCCCCGAAACTATGAGTATTATTAAAAAGCAAAAAGCCGAGGACAAAGCATTTAAATTAATTTTGAAAAAATTGCCTCAAAGCAAGTTAAGACGCGAATTGTCAAACATCTGGAGAGAATATAATGAAAATAAATCATTTGACTCAAGGTTTGTACATATAATAGATAAAATGGAGATGTTGCTTCAAGCAGACTTTTATCAAAAAAATAGAAAAAATGTAAAGCGTTCCAATGTTGCTCCTTTCAAAAAGAGTGTTTCGTTATTTGTGAAGAACAATACAGACAAATTTGACATGAAAATGAATTCCGAAATAACTTCAACTGAAAATATGAAATTGAACGAAATTAAAGAAATATTAGCGTATCTTTGCAAATAAATTTATGCAATATTTTGCTGCTTTAAAGATGGGTGAAAAGAGGGTTAAAGATGCACAAGATCTTTTGTCAAATTTCATTTCAGATAACACTCCAGCGCTACCAGCATTGGCTCTCAAGGACAACAGGAGTAATAACTGGGAACCAGTAGGAGAAGAGAATTACTTTGCAATTATAAAAGAAGAACAAGGTTATCTAATTGCCATATGCGACAAAAATGGGATTGCTAAATCTATTGCAAATTGGTTTTCTGAGGAAAAAAAAGATGTAATAAAAAGTAGAATAAAACAAAAAGGGGGTTTAGAGGAGTATTTTGGAAAGGTTTCATTACCAATTTAGGTTGAACTCAAATTTGAACACGCTGAAAAATACTTTGAGGTTTTGAAGAGAATTGGGTAACTACGAAAAAGAAATTGAGGTCAGGGGTCATCTTGTAGACTCTTCTATACTTACTCGCATTTTTGATAAGGTAATGGATATGAAAGGTGATTTTACAGTTGAAGAATTCATTATTGGAAAGAAGAAAGAGGATCATAGCTACGCGAGATTGGTCATAAGAGCAGAGACAGAATTACATCTCTCAGAGATTTTGGAGAGCTTGTTCCGAGAGGGAGCAACAAGTGTTTCCACAGATGCTGTAACTTGCACAAAAGCACCTAAAGACATGGTATTACCTGATGACTTTTATAGCACCACGAATAATTCAACCCAAATTTACTTTGACAATCAGTGGATAAGCGTTGAAAGAATGATGATGGATAAATGCATTGTGCTTGATCCAATCTCAAAAAGGGCCGAATGTAAAACAAATCGAGAGGTAAGAAAAGGTGATTTGGTTGTGACGGGTGAAAGAGGGATTAAAATTGTACCTCAGGAAAGACCCAGGGAAGGCGTGGATATTTTTCAATTCATGAGTAGTACTAGTTCCAGCGAACGTCCAACACAGCAAATAGCAAAAAAAGTTGCGTTAGACATCATCAAAACCAAACAGGAATCAGGTAAAATAATAGTAGTTGCAGGACCGGTCGTGGTTCATTCAGGGGCTTCGGATGTTTTGGCAAAAATGATCAGAATGGGATTAATCGATGGAATATTGGCAGGCAATGCATTAGCCGTACATGATATAGAAAACGCTTTGCTTGGCACATCTTTAGGTATGCATGTGGACGATGGTACTCTCGCTGTTAGAGGACATCGAAATCACATGTCAGCTGTGAACGAGGTTTTTAAGGCAGGATCTATCAAATCAATGGTAGAAACCGGGACCCTTACTAAAGGTATAATGTATGAATGCATTAAAGCAGATATTCCCTTCGTATTATGTGGTTCCATAAGAGATGACGGTCCGATTCCAGACGTTATCACAGATGTTGTAGAAGCCCAGATGCAGTACAAATCAGTATTAAGAGATGCCAAATTGGTCATTATGCTGTCAACTATGCTCCACTCTATTGCAGTAGGAAATATGTTACCTGCGTCAGTTAAGGTAATAGCTGTAGATATCAATCAACCCGTTGTTACTAAACTACTTGATAGAGGAACGACGCAAGCCATAGGAGTGGTTACTGATATTGGCTCTTTCTTGCCTATTGTGATGAGAAATTTGGAAAACCTATTACCCAATTGACAAAATCAAGTTTATGGTTTTTGACATAAACTTGATTTCTAGCATTAATAACAAAATAATCCAAGTTTCATTACTTCTATTTATCTAAATCAGAGGGTTTTCGTTTAGAAGTCCTCGCTTCGCATTACTTCTGCATCAATAAATTTGATTAGTTTTTTGTCAGACACCCTTGTTGTGTGATCACACCCGACGCACTTAAAAAATACTTGAGATTTTCTGATTTTCGGAGTCTTTTTAGACTCCAGATGTTTAACTATCCAGTCCTTTGGAGATTTGGTTTTACAAAACGGACAAACAATACATGTTGAAACTTCATCTATATCGTTTGAAATTGACATATGGATACCAGTCTAGTAATGTTCAACCTATTTATTTCATATATATCAACCAATGTATCAAGGCCGATTGTTTAGAAGATCCTCAAATTTTGCATATACAATATATACGATTTAAGAAAAAACTATCAATTAAAAGTTTAAAACTCACAACTCCCCTAATAATTTATTTAAAAAAAGGGTGATGAAATAATCATTAAAAAATAGGTATTATCATGATTGCTTGTCACTTTGAGAGATGATTTCTCTTATTAAGTTCATCGAGACTTGCGGATCTGCCTTGCCCTGTGTTTCTTTCATGATCAAACCGAGAATGAAATTGGTGACGTTGGGATTACTCTTTGACTGGTTAATGAGGTGAGGTTGATCTGAAACTATTTTTTTTATCAAATCAGCTATTTGTTCAGTATTTGAAATTCTTTTAGTATCCAATCGTTTTACCAATTCAAATGGATCATCACCAGTTTTCAAACAGGTGTCAAAGATCTCCCTTGCCATACTCCTACTGGTTGTTTTTTCTTCGACGAGTTTTGCCATGCTAGCGATTAAACGGGGAGACATATGTGATCCTGACAAAATGTTAAATGATGTCTTGCTACTATCAGATTTTTCCAATTCATTTATTTTCGTTAATAATTCGTTGACGATCCAATTAGACACTTCCACTGGAGCCGAGTAAAATTTTAGTGCCTGCTCAAAAAAATCGCTTATTTTTTTACTATTTACCAAGATTCTGGCAGTATGTGGGGTGATTTTAAACGTATCTTTGTACCTGGCTAGCCGTTCAGCAGGCAGTTCGTGCATTTGGGATCGTAGTCCAGACACAAAATTCTCCCCCCCCAAGTTAATTCTGGGAATATCCGGCTCAGGAAAATACTTGTATTCTTCCTCTTTTTCCTTTGATCTTGCAGCGATTGTAATTTTTCTCCTTTCGTCCCAGTGTCGGGTTTCTGCCTGTACATCGATATCATGCATAACCAAAGTTTTCTGCCTTGTAATTTCGTAAAGAATCGATTTTTCAACGTCTTTAAATGAGCTAATATTCTTGATCTCGACTTTTTTTCCACCGCTGATAGAAACATTCACATCACAGCGAATCGAACCCTCCAAGGCCGGGTCGCATACTTCTAAATATTCAAATATATTGATAATTTCATTTAGGAATAGCCTGACATCCGATGGGCTTGTGAAATCTGGCTCTGTTACAATCTCAACAAGCGCTACTCCTGCCCTATTATAGTCAATCAAACTATAATTGTTGATAGAAGATTTGTCATCCTCGTAAACAATCTTTCCCGGATCTTCTTCTAGTTGAATTCTGGTGATCCTAACAGATGGCTTCTGATTTTCATTCGACGAATCACTACTGCCTCCAAGTAAATCATTAGCAAAATAATACAATCCATTGTAACCGATACTACTTAATTCGTATGAGTTGTACTGGGTAATCTGAAAATTTTTCGGTAAATCAGGGTAAAAGTAATTTTTCCTATAAAACGATATTTTTTCAGGTATACTGCAATTGAATGCTAAGCAAATCATAGAAGCAAATTCCACTGCCCTCTTGTTTAGCAAAGGTAAAGTTCCCGGTAAGCCGAGGCAGATTGGACATGTATTCTCATTTGGTGGCAAATTTCTATAATTACAAAGACATTTGCAAAATAATTTTGTATTAAGATTGGTAAGTTGACAATGTATTTCAAGACCTATCTTAAGCTGATCGATGTTTTTTGTATCCAATTTCATAATTCTGGGAAGCACTCTCCATAATCTGCTTCTTTTTCAAAGAGAACCGCAATATCAACCAGTTTTTGTTCTTCAAATGCATTCGCGATCAATTGAACCCCAAATGGAAATCCCTCTTTGGAAAATCCTGCTGGAATGGAAATTGCTGGTAGCCCAGTTAGATTTGCTATTATTGTAAACAAGTCCAAATTGTATATCTCTACAGGATTAGATATTTTTTCTCCCAGTTTGAATGGCAAAACTGGCATGGTAGGGAGTAAGATGATGTCAAATTTCTGGAACAAATTTTTGAATTCGTTTCGAATTAATGAGCGTACTAATTGTGCCTTAGCATAGTATTTACCAAAGTAACCGGCTGATAGAACATATGATCCCAACAAGATACGCAGTTTAACTTCATCACCAAAAAGTGATCTTGATTTTGAAAAATAACTTGTCCATTCATAACCCTCAGGGTTTAGATGGTAACCATATCTAATATTGTCAAACCGAGAAAGATTACTAGAAGCTTCAGCGGTGGCTATAATGTAATATGCTGCAACCGCAAAATCTATCATCGACAATTTAATATTCTCCAAATGATGATGATGCTTTTCCAAAAGATCTATTTTGTCTTGAATCCCGCTGATGATTTGATGATCAGAACTTTGAATCAGATCAGATAACAAGCCTACCTTAAATTTGGCTGTCCGTAACTCTTCATCGGATTTTATCCTACAAAAATTAGTTGAAGGGGAGGTGGTATTATCATTAATATCTTCTCCAGAAATTGTATTCAAAAGAGGAACAATATCAAATATAGTCCTTGCGATGGGTCCAATTTGTTCTAAGGAATTTGAGTAAGAAACTAATCCATTTCTGCTCACGGTTCCATAGGTTGGCTTGAGTCCTATCACAGAACAAAAACTAGCAGGACATCTAATGGATCCCCCGGTATCAGATCCTAGTGATATTGGTATCTGGAGTGATGATACCGCTGCAGCACTTCCACCAGAAGACCCGCCAGCAACGTACTCCGTGTTCCATGGGTTTCTCACCGGTCCGTATGCCGAAAATTCTGAAGTAGTTCCCATCCCAAATTCATCCATATTTAACTTTCCTATAACAATCGCGTCTTGATCTTCTAAACGATCTATCACCGTTGCATTATATGGAGAAATATAATCGCTAAGCATTCTAGACGCACATGTGTTTTTCAATCCCTTTACATTGATGTTGTCTTTGATTCCTATTGGAATACCGGCAAATATCCCTGTTTTTTCTCCGGTTTGTATTTTCTTGTCGATTTTCTTTGATTTTTCTAAGGCATCTTCAAAATTCGTGGTGATAAAGGAATTTATTCTACCATCGGTCTCGTTGATTCTCCCTATAATTACAGAAATATATTCCTCTGCACTGAATTCACCATTCTTAATCTTGCTTACAACTAAGTTAGCTGGGAGTTTAAATAGATCCTTCAAAATTTAAATCCTCGGTCCAAGGATGTAACCATTCTTTGAGTTGGAGAATTTCATCTTGGTTTCAAGATTACGTTTAACAGCATTTGTGTTAAATGCCTGGTCATCTCGCAATGCATCAATAGGTTTTTCTATTTTTATATCATTATTGGTATCAATCTTGTAATTCGCCTTATCAAATTCGTCAAGTTTGTCAAACAATAGTAGAACTTCGCTTATTTTTTTTCCGGTTTCGATCATCAATTCATTTGGGATTTCCAATTTAGAGAGATCACACAACTCCCTCAAATCATCTGAAATTGGCATTAACTAGGTGGGTTCACACTCAACTTTATATTTATCTTATGGAGTTAATCGATCAATATCACGTGGATAAAAAGTCGCATCTCTGATATTCTCTAGCTTCAATATTGCCATGATTAGTCTTTCTAGACCTAACCCAAATCCGGCATGTGGAGGCACTGCATAATCAAATACTCGGAGATGATACTCAAATGCTTTATCATTTAAACCTTTTTTCTTCATATTCTCGATCAGAATCTGTTTATTGTTTATACGTGTGCTGCCAGACGACAATTCTAAACCACCATACATCAAATCAAAAGACTCGCTAAGCATCTTTTTTTCGCTGATTTCTTTTTCCGCAGAGAGTCTGTCTTCGGTGATTGTTTTAACGTAAAACGGTTTGGTTGATGAAGGCCAATCAACAATAAAAAAGAATTCATCGCCAAATATGTCTTTAAGCATCTTAGGTGAAATATCATCACCCCATCTAATGTATTTGTGATTTTCTTGAAGTTTTCTCACCAAGTCGGTGTATGTTATCCGAACGAAAGATTTACTAACTTGTGGTAAATCGATACCCAAATTTTCTAAATCGTCAGCATTCTTCTTACTTATTTGACAAATGACATGTTGTATTAGTTTTTCCAGATGATCCATCATGTCGCGATAATCCACGTAGGCCTTTTCTGCATCAATAGAAATCGCTTCAGACAAATGTCTGTTTGTTCTAGAGGGCTCTGCCCTGAATATTGGAGCGATTTCAAAAACACTTTCGAATGCCATAGTAAGCTGTTCTTTGTATAACTGAGGGCTTTGAGCCAAGAACGCCTCTCTATCATAATAAAATATCGGAAATAGTGCGGCTCCTCCCTCCGTTGCCGTAGCAATCATTTTTGGAGTATTGACTTCAACAAAATAATTTTCAGTAAGATATTCACGAATCGAATTAATTATTGTATTCCTAATTCTAAATACAAATTGCAAATAGTTACGTCGGAGATCTATAGCTCTCAAATCCAGGCGAGTATCTATTCCTACGGAAGTAACTGATTGAGTTAAGAAAGGGGCAGGTTTATTAGAAATTGAGAGAATCTTGATCTCATTTGGCTTGATTTCAACTTGATCAGTTGAACTTTTCTGCTCTACTACCACTCCAGTAATAGCTAACGAGGAGTGTTCTTTCAAATTTCTTAGTGTGTTAAACAAGTCAGAGGAGACCTCCTTCTTCTTGACAACTACCTGTATTTCTCCAAACTGATCTCTTAGTTGCACAAAAAGGACGTTACCATGATCGCGTTTGGATGAAATCCAACCAATAATGACAACCGTTTCATCAATGTTGGATCGGCTTAATTGAAATGAATAATGTGATCGCCTCAGATCTCCAAGGTCATCTTCATTCACGATTTTTTCATCCATTCTAATACACTTGTTTCAATTTTTTATTAGAATATATCTCTTGTCCTCATGAGCTCTCAATTCTTAGACATATAGTTAAACCATGGTAATGTGCCATATGGAATGAAGATGATAGATATTTTTCTGGTGCTTAGGATTATAGAAGAGCATTTAAAAGTATAAACAACTGGAACCAAATAGGTTTCCAAATAAAGCGGCCAAAAGATAAATTATTTTTGTAGGAACAATTTATTGCTCTAAAACTTTTAATGTGTATGTTAACTTAATTACTTGTAACCTTACTAGTTTGTTGACATCCTTTGGGCCTTACAAATCTGGTATTTGGCATACGTTAAATTCAGACTATTTTGAATCTGTTTATATTCACACAACAGGTCAGGTTTTTCGACCCAAGCAACATGATAGCACAATAGATCGAGGCCGTCTTGTTCAAATATCGAAGACAATCTCTTGACAGTAAAGTTTTCTGAAATTTGACTAAATTAGATCGAATTCATCTTTTTTGCTCAAATAATTAGCCTGAATAGTGTAATACACCTAAGACAGATTATTTTTTTAGACAACGTTAATTATGAACATAGCATACTTGTGTTTGAGTCGTTAGCATCTTGGATTTGAAAAGAAAATCTATTTTCATTTCAAGCCCTTTAGTCGTACCCCAGGAAATATGCTTACAAATGTGGTGGCATTTTCCTCTCTTGTATACTATTTTAGGTATGGTTTTTCCCAGCCAATTGTGAGCATAATGATATCAACATTTCAACGGGGTTTTATTAATAAGTGGGTCGGTCTATTCTGCTAATAGTATTAGCCCAAAAAAATGATATACTGTATTTTTATAACAACTTATTTCAGTATGTGGAATTAAATGATCTTTCTTTAGACAAATTAACAAAAATTAATATTTTTTAACCGAAAAGTACAAATTAACAACTTATTTTTAAATCAATTTACTGAAATTGCGTAGGCAATTTAATCCTCAAAAGATTTTCAATATTTAAACGTCAACAAATATTCAAATACCGTTATTACGTTATGAATAATATGGGAAACGACAATGTCACTCATGTAAACACTGGGAATTGGGATTCCGAGGTATTGAAAGCAGACAAGCCTGTGTTTGTTGACTTTTGGGCTGAATGGTGTGGTCCCTGTCGAATGGTTGGTCCGGTTGTGGAACAGATAGCACAGTCCTACTCTGACAAGGTAAAGGTAGTAAAATTGAATGTGGATGAAAACCAAGAAATCGCAATGAAATATGGTATTCAGTCGATTCCTTCTCTGTTGATTTTCAAGGACGGCAAAGAGATAAAACGAACTATCGGTGCAGCCCCGAAGGATACTTATATCAAGTTCATCAATGAAGCGATCGCAACTTGAGAATTCACATTTAATTTTTCAATAATTTAAAAGCATTAATATCCTCTTTCACCTTAGATAATTTTCAATTTGAATAAGTCAGAACTTCTTTCCTTATTTTCATCCGATTATAAGAAATATTATAATGTTTCATTATTTGATAGGCTAGGATTTGCAAGACAAAGTTGCACTGTTTGTGGACGATTCTTTTGGTCAATTACCCTGAAAGAGATTTGTCCTGATCATGAAAATTATACATTTATTGGCAATCCACCAACCGAAAAGAGATTTGGATATACCCAAACATGGAATGAGATAAAAAAATATTTCGAGAAGAATAACCACGGAATAGTAAATAGATACCCTGTCGTATGTAGATGGAGAGAAGACCTGTACTACACAATAGCATCTATTGTGGATTTTCAGCGAATTGCAGAAAATCGCGTGATTTTTGAATTACCCACAAATCCTCTTTTAGTACCACAAATGTGTCTGAGATTCAATGACATAGAAAATGTGGGCATAACCGGAAGACACTATACTTCTTTCTGTATGGTTGGCCAAGCCTGCGACGCTGACTCACCTGGTGGGTACTGGAAAGACCGCTGTATAGATTTAGATTTTAATCTGTTAGTTGATGTATTTGGAATTCCACCTACAGAAATTACCTTTGTAGAGGATGTATGGATTGGTGCGGGAGCATTTGGCAGTTCCTTGGAGTATTTTGTGAGAGGCCTTGAGCTAGGAAATGCAGTATTTACCGAATTTGAAGGAACTGAAAATAATTACAAAGTTATGAAAAATAAGATAATTGATATGGGCGCCGGTTTGGAGAGGTTAGCATGGATAACCAACGGTACGCCGACTAGTTATGACTGTACCTTCGATCATGTCTTGACAAAAATCCTGGAACAAAAGCAAATTTACTCTTCAAGTTCTTTTGGAGATAATGATGAAATTAAAGGTCTATTATCAAATTACTTTAAAAGAGTATCGAGTAGACTTGAAATCAATAACGATATTCCATTAACTAGGAGGCAAATTGCCAAAGAGATGGGAATAGATGCTGACAAATTACAAAAAATAGTAGTCCCGTTTGAGTCGTTATATACCATTATAGATCATGTTCGAACATTGGTCTTTGCTATTAGTGATGGTTCATTACCGTCTAATGTAGGAGGAGGTTATAATCTGAGAGTTTTATTAAGAAGAATGTTATCACTTTTAAAACAGCTAAAGCTTGATCTCCCAATAACAGACGTTGTTGATTTGCATATCGAGCAATTATCCCCTATGTATCCTGAATTGGAAAAGTATAGAGAAGATATTCATACTATACTAAGGATCGAATCTGATAGATACTCAGAAACCCAAAATCGCATCACTACAATAGCTACAAAAATTAAAAAACAGAAAAATAAATTAAACATAGATGATTTATTAACGCTTTATGAATCCGATGGGGTGACTCCAGATTATTTGGTTGAAGTTGGGTTATTAAATTCAATACCAACAAACTTCTACACTCGACTGGCTGAGATTCATTCAATTAACAAACCCCAACACGCTGAAAAAAATGATTTTGACCCTAAAGATAATTTTGATTTTAGCGCAATTGAGAAAACAAAATTGCTGTATTATGAAAATCCGTCACAATTGGTCTTTTCCGCTAAAGTCGTAAAAGTCATTGATGGAAATTTCGTTGTTCTTGATAGAACTGGTTTCTATCCTAGAGGTGGGGGACAAGAACCTGACCATGGATATATTGGTTCCTTTAAAGTTAATAATGTTACAAAAATCGGTAACATAGTATTACACCATATAGAAGGAATTTTTGAAGCAAAGGAAGGACAAACGCTAAGTTGTGTAGTAGAGAAGGAAAGGAGAGATGCAATAACACGAAATCATACCTCAACACATATCATAAATTACTCATCCAAGAGCGTATTGGGATCTTGGGTTTGGCAAAATTCGGCTTTTAAAGAGGAACAATATGCCAGATTGGACATCACTCATCATTCTTCATTGTCGAGGGCGCAGATGCAGCAAATCGAAAAAAGAGCAAACGAAATAGTTAGACAGAACTTGCCAGTTACGATTAATTTTTATGATAGAGGAATAGCAGAACAAAATTATGGGTTTAGTATATACCAAGGTGGAGTAGTACCTTCCAATGACGTAAGAATAGTAAAAGTGGGAGGATTGGATATTGAAGCCTGTGGAGGTACGCATGTCTTTTATACTGGCGAAATTGGATTGATAAAAATACTAAAGACCGAGAGAATTCAAGATGGGGTAGTTAGAATCGAATTTGTCTCTGGAGAAAATGCTTTGAACCGGGTGCAAAGTCAAGATGATCAAGTTTATGTCCTCACTACAAAACTTGGAACTAGTCGTGAAAAACTTTTGGATACTTTATCAAAGACCATTGAGGATTTGGATAAATCGAAAAAAAAGGTAAGAAATATCCTGAAAAATACATCTCCATTATTCATTGAGAAAATTATGAAAGATGCAGATATTTTGGAGGTGGATGCCAGAACAATAAATGATAAAATTAGATTTTATCTAAATCGCGATGAAAACCATGATGAAGAGTTTCATTTAGCGGCGGGGAAGCTTTCAACGGAAAAAGATCATTATCTGATTTATATTGGTTTAATTATGCAGGAATCAAAATCTATCAAGATTGTTGTATTTTGCGGAAAAATAGTAGCAGAGAACATTGGCGCAAATATTATTGCCAGTAGTATAGCCCATAATTTTGGTGGTTCCGGGGGAGGGACGATATATTTTGGTCAGGGAGGAGGAAATTTATTGGAAAAGTTCAATACAATAGAGGAGTCAATACCAGAAATTTTGAGGAATATATATTCTAAAAAAAGCTGACTAAAACAATTAAATTTCAAAGCATTTTGACGATATACCCTGAATTAAAAGCCATGAAAGTTCCTTCTGGAAATACCTCTATTGTTATTCATTTCATAAACAATAACTACTTTATTACATATTATATGGTCATCTCAGGTCACCAGTTTAGCTAAGTTTGATTGTTTTAATGAATTCTTAATTTCGATAGCTATCCTCCTGCCTACCCCAAATGTTTCTCCATATCGGTACTTGGTGTAAGGCGAGGTAGTTGCCAGGATCGGATTACCTGGAACCCTCAAAGATACATCATATACAATAATATCGAGGTCAACTGTTACCACACTTTGAAGGGAAAATGGTCCGATAATACCTGGTGGATACTCTTTTAAACATGCGCTTGCAAATTTATCACCCATCTTAAAGACTTTATCTAGCAACGATTCTCTAATACTGGCAGGAGTATGGCCCACTTCGATATTCTGCAAATCAATTTGAATGTCAAGTTGATTTCTTGCAGGGACTGATGTGGTAAAATCATGTATGTTACTTTGAAGCCTTCTTTCTATCCCCAGAAATTCTACATCGTTGTCTAAAGGAGAATAAAAATAATTAAAGTTAAAGTATGTTCCAATTAAGTATTGTTCAATGATCGAGGAATTAAGATCATTTTGGTTAATCATACCTGATTTTATCCTGCTATCAGACTTATTCTTGAAATCCTCATATGAAGTTACTATAAAAAATGCACGTTCAAGACTTCGTTTTGCTTCTTGAATCTTGACTATTGCAGGACCATCAATTTGCGCCGGGGATTCATATATACGAGGCAACATGAGATTTGCCTCCCTAAGCAAGAAATATTGATTTCTAGGTAACTGTCTTTCTTCAGCTTTTAATATATATTTATTACCAAAAACAGGAATCTTTAGACGTTTTTCAATATTTTCTATTCCCAAATATACCACAAAAGATCTATGAGGGACAATTATTGTATTTAGATCACGTAATTTTTGTTGATTTTCCTCGTGGATCAAATCCGAAAAATCATCTAAAATAAGGATTTCATTAGATAATCGTTTGAATTTTTGGTAAGGAAGTTCTCTCCCCTTTTGACATATGCAGATGGTTTTGAAGCCTTCGTCTTTGGCACCATCCAATATTTCTAAGGCAGAATGGCTTCCCAAAACACCGATGGTAATATTTTCGAAATCGTAATTGTCAAGGATACCATTTACTGACATTCAATCTGCACTGTATTTGATATTATATTTGTAGTATTCGGATTTGCATATTTTTGATTTATTTCTCGTTTATTGTGACCCTTGTTTTTTTAATTTTTCATCAATAGCATTTTTCAAATCTTGATCATCCTTATTTGTGTAATCAACACCTAAAGTTTCCGCTATTGATTCTAACTTTTCTCTGTCAACAGAACGCTGTTCATTTTCTTCATTCGAGGTTTGATTTTCAATTGTTTTTTTAGCTTCCATTCTAGCTTTTTGAAATTCGCTAGTGGCTTTTCCCATCGAGCGAGCCAATTCGGGTATTTTTTTGGCACCAAAGAAGATGACTACAATAACTAATATTATTATAACCCATTCCAATCCATTTATGAATGCCATAAGAATTATTTCACAATCCCTACTAATAAACACATATTAATAATGTATCCCAATATTTGCATCGATGGCGATTTCAAACCTGATTTTTCTAGCATATTTTAATATGATTATTTTCTCATTTAAATTACAATCATGAAGTATAATGAAGCAGCTTTCATAGGTCAAAAAAGGGCCAAGGAAGCCCAATTAAAATTATTTGAATATACTGGTTTTGCAATGCCAACTTATACGATCAAGAAAGAGGAAAACAGTAGTGGATTTGCGCCAGTTGGAGAAGGAACTTTTGCTGGGAAAATAATATACAATAATCAAATGATAATATATCTTACAGATGAATCTGGATTTGCAAAAGCCCAATCAAAACCGTTAACAATTGAACAAGGATCTAGTATTTATTCGAAAATCATCGAAGACGGACTAGATGAATATTCAGGAGATATCAAGACGATATAGTTATTTCAGTACCTCTGCGAATTCCGTCTAAAACAACCTTTTCAATATTTTCGACACTAGATTTGAAAACTACAGTCGGCAGTCTCGATCTTTCAATTACTTTTAAACTGATCAAGTCCATTAGGTCATAGGTACCGGCCATTGAGTTTTCATTACTTAACATA
>LLBZ010005347.1_pt4 | contig 16938 bp, 9 predicted proteins | sample 1489421 | NCBI WGS metagenome assembly LLBZ01 (sample SAMN04092657, study PRJNA295927) | soil metagenome | biome: Soil prokaryotic community; feature: Bulk soil; isolation source: soil from tomato rhizosphere | host: tomato cultivar Moneymaker | place: South Korea | collected 2011-11-01 | reverse complement strand
GATAGCCCATTATAGTTTTTAGTTAAGGCTTCAATATATTCAAATGCGTCATTCGATAATGTTTTATATTTCGAAGCACTCAAACGCCCTTGTTTAGCATAGCTTAAAGCCTTATCGCGGTATAAAAACTTTTTGTTCATGCTAGTCGATGCTTTTACCGGATAGCTTATCAATTGTGTAAATGAACTTTTTAAATTTTCTGGCAATTGCATTTCAATAGCTTCAACGTGCTTATCTATAGTTTGGTATGCATCCATTCTTTTTTGAATTTCATCACCATTTGCAAAGGGATTATAAGCCGTCGTTGAAATTGGCGTGGTAGGTTCGGTTTGGCTCCAACCCATAAATTCCGGTTTACGTTCAAAGGCCAGATCGAAATAAGATTCTTTAATTTTGGTAATATTTTCAGCAAATTTAAAGCCAAAAATATCACCATAAAATTGTTGTTGATGCTCGATAATATATTCTGGATTCTGAAACTTTTCTGCGTCATAAGCCATATCTAAAAACAGTTGGGTATTATACTCTATAGGTTTGATATCACCTACATTTAAAATCCAAATCTCATTGTTGTTTAAGTTGTAAGCTTTCATCATTTCCTCGCGTATTAAAGCAGGGTGTGTTGTGCTTAACCACAAATAATCATGTGGTCTGCCCCAATAGGATGCATGGTAATAAACACCGCCACCGCCAGAACGTTTTTGTTCTTCGGCATTACTTAAAGCTCGAATGTATCCGTAGTTATCGTCCGTCCAAACGAGCGTTATATCATCAGGAACTTGAAGGCCATTTTTATATAAATCCAGCACTTCTTTGTAAACGGTGAAGGCTTGTGGTATTTTTTCAATGTTTGGATTGATATGCTTTTTGAGCAAACCTCGTTGGTCTGAAATAATTCCGTCTAATAGCGAGACAGCTTCATCTTTACTTTTCACACCTTCCATACCGCTATCATGAACACCGCGCATGCCCATGGTGTAAATAGCATCGATATTTTTTGCTTCCTTTACTCGGGTTTCCCAATACTTGTACACATGGTCTTTGTTGGTTTTGTAATTAAAACTTCCAAATTTATTTTTATCCCATTCGTCTACATTGTTACGTAGCATAGGTTCTGCATGGGAGGTGCCAATAACTATGTTATATAAGCTTGCCATTTTAGCATTGTTTGGATAATAAAAAAATGCTTTGGTACTTGGATGCATAGCGGGCCAAATGGTATTGGCATTTAGGCGTAATAAAAGTTCAAATATTTTGGAGTATGTTTTAGGTCCAATATCGCCTGTTTCGGGTTCAAAAGTTTTGGCTGCCCATGGTTGCAAACCCCAATCTTCGTCATTTAAAAAAATGCCACGATAAGTGACTGAAGGCGGATTGCTATAATAGTCTGGTTGGTTTAAAATGAGTTCGTTACTTTGTTTGACAGGCACATCAGCCCACCAATACCATGGTGAAACGCCTATTTTTTTTGATATATTAAAAACGCCATAGGCTGTACCACGTGGATTGGTGCCTGCAATAATAAAGGCGTTTTTTATTTTTCTGTTTGGATTTGAAATGGTTTTATAGAGATAGCTTTCCCATTGGTTTTCAAATCCTGCCTTTAGTTCTTTTTTATTTATAAAGGAAGCAATAAGTTTGGAATTAATAGTTCCAATAACAATTACGTTACCTTTTGCTTGTTTTATGCTTGTAACAACTTCGGGTTTGTAATTGGTGACTTTAAAAATATCATCTGCTAGTAAATAAGCCGATATAGAATCTAAAGGGTTTCCATTTTTTTCATATAAAATAACGGCTTTAGTGTTTTGTGAATAAATCTCGAAATCGAGCGTTTTAATTGTGTTGGTTTTTTCTACAGACGTATTATTCGGCATTGATTTGTAACCAAAAAATAATGTACAGGCAAATATTAAATATTTCATCTATTAATGCTTATTGTTTTTTAAAGGCTAAATATAATATTTAATTATCATTTGGTTTACAAATCTACCCGTTGGGGGAAGGCAGATTGTTACTGGGTGTTTTATAATTTACTGCATTCTATAAATTTCAGCTCCAGCTAATAGAAAACATCCTAAACCATAATCTTCAAAATCAGGAACTTTATCATAAGACAATGGTTGTCCATCTTTAGGTTCTTTTCCTGTAGATTGCAAGTAACCTAAAAAGCCATTTTTGTGTAAGGCTTCCTTAATCATGGCATTCCAAGCTTTTTCTATTACAGGCAAGTATTTGTTTTTATCTAAAATACCGTTGTTTACACCATAAGCCATGCCATAAACAAATAGGGCAGTACCCGAGGTTTCTTTACCACCATAATGGTTTGGGTCGTGCAAGCTTACGTTCCAAAAGCCATCTTTTCTTTGTATTGGCACTAAAGCTTCTGCCATCGATTTTAAATCGACAATATATTGTTTTCTGTGTGGAGCATCTTCAGGAATGATAGCCAATACTTTTGCCAATGCCGCAATTACCCAACCATTACCACGGCTCCAATAGGAATCTTCGCCATTAGGTTCTGTGTAAGGCGGGTCGAAATCGGCATCGCGCCACCACAACCCATCTTTTGGGTTAAAAAGTCCGTTATCACCATGCTTGTTTCTTGTGTACATGTACATGTCGTACATTTTCTCATAATAGCGATTATCGTTTTCTAACACACCCAATTTCGCAAACACAGGCATGCCCATTTGTATGGCATCAATCCATGACCAATCGTCTAACTGTGGGGTATTAAGCAACATGTTTATGCAAGACTTTGTGTTTTTAAGTTTCTTAGGATCTGGTTCTAAATTGTATAAATCTATATAGGTTTGAGCGGCACAATAATCGTCTGCATTGCGGTTGGCGTTACCGTTTCTAAAACCCCAATTGTGAAATTCAGACCACGCATAAGCATAATCATAATAGGCTTCTCTTGGGTAAATTTCATATAAAGCCATTAAACCTTCATAATACACCCCGCGCGTCCATATATTGCTTGGACGTTCTCTATTGGTTACTATGGTTTTGCCCACATCTGGCCATTTTTCCATAAAGTATTTGTTGGCTAATTCCATTTGTGCCAATACCTCTTTTTTATTAAAAGGCTGTTGGCCAAATGATATTTGAGCAATTAAGAAGCCCAGGCTTATAAATAAAAGTGATCTTTTCATCTGTTTATATTTATTATTTTAATTTGGTCATGCTTCGACTGCGCTCAGCACAGGCTTGGAACATCCATATATCATTCCCATATATATCGTGAAACCGTATATGGATGTTTTATTTTATATTGTTTAAATTTTATTCAGTTTCTTTTAAAGGCGTTATTGAAATGGGGCCCAGTAAACCAGAAGGCATGGGTTGCCATTTTGTAGCGTCAAACTTATTATAGTCTTTATCTACCATATTGATTTCATAGAAAATTTTCCATTCTTCACCTCTAAGTTCTTTGGCACGGATTCTATTGGCAGCAAGATTGGTAACCTGTACTTTTAATTCATTTTCCCCTTTTTTTAGTTGTCCTAAATTGATGCTGAAAGGTACAGACCAAAGATTTCCAATATAATTCCCGTTAAGCCAAACTTTAGCACTTTCCCTAACATCACCTAGATTTAATTTCCAATTGTCTGCCTCAACATTTGGCGCATTAAATTTCAAGGTGTAAAGTGCAGTGCCTGAGAAAGCTTCTGCCTCAGGGCTTAAAGTAGTCCAAGATTGTAACGTGTTTATTTTAGCCGATGGAGGCAATTCCGGTCCTCCTTTTTCAAAACTAATTTGCCAGTCACCTTTTAGTTCTATGGGATTTTCGCTGGCTTTAAAATAATTCCAATTTTGATAAGATTTAGTGTTTTCTGTTTTAAGAATAAACGATTGCCCGGGTTCTATACGAAGTTTTACTAAGGTAGCATTGGTTTCTTTTTTTACAAGGGCATTGCCATATTTTTTAGTTAAAGGGTCTAAAATGATGACTTCTTTGTTTTCTATGGCCAGTGGAATATAATCATCTATAATTTGGGATGTGTGATTAACTATATAGTATATTTTTTCACCATCAATAGCTCTTTTAATAAATTTCAACCCTGTTTTAACTAAAGTTTCTGGGTAAACCTTTGCCGTTTCTAAATCTTTAAACACGTTTGAAGTTAGGCTTAAAAGACCGCTGTTTTCTGAAATTACTTGTGATAATTTTGAGTTTTTCGCTTCGTAATTATAAAATCCTGGAACCGAATTTGGTAAGCCTTCAAAAATAATAGGTGCGCCCGACTTTTTTAATGCTATTAACTTTTCTAAAGTCGCCATTGGCATTTTTTCGCAATTAGGAATGACTAACGATTTGTAGTTGCCTCCCGGAAGCATAATCAGTCCGTCTTTAAAAGTTGCTTGTGCAATAAAATTATCGGAAATAAAATCGACGCCATAGCCGTTGTCCATTAACTTTTTTGTTGTGTTGTAAAATGGTGTATCGTGCAACCATTCATCTAAAGAGTGGATTTTAAATTGAAAAAATAAGTTTCCTCCTAAGTTTTTGCCCCAAGTATCATAAATAGGCCAATACAATAGGGTTTCATTGTCTGGTTTTCCCGATTGAAGCATCGATTGGCAGTTCGCTATATAAGAAAACAGTGAAGGCACATCTTCCCAAATGGTATTGGTAGGGTTAAAGTTAACCGATGCATAGAATTTCCATCCAGGCCATTCGGCTTGTTTTGGCGAGTAGGTAGAGCCATGTAAAAACACATGGTTTATACCGTTTAAAAATAAATCTTCAACTTCAGGTTTGCATTGGGACAATGCTGTTTTAAAATGGTCACGTAGCCAAGTAAATGTTTCTGATGAGGTTAAAGGTTTGCCCGAAATATGTGCTGCCGATGATGAAAACTTCAACATAACAGGATCGGCATCGCCTTCTCTAATATCTTCTTGTTCCCGTCTAAACCCTGGGATATCATAAGGCATGGAGCCAAAAGTTTCACATTCTGGAATATCGGCAGAAGCATATAAATCTATTAAATTCCCGGGCGACCCATGTGCTTGTAACTTTGTTTTAAAGTTTTTAAAATGTGCCCAATTTGTCCAAGGAATATCAAATTTGTTTAATAGTAAATCTGATATGGTTTCTCTATAATCGCTTTTTATTCTATTACCAATTTCGGTGTCTTCATTATCTAATAATTGTGGTAAATAGGGTCTTAAATCATAGCCACGGCGTGATTCAAATTCTCCAAAAAATAGCGGAGTAAAATCGGTGCCATACACTTCGTAACTGTCGTTAAAAATAGCGCGTAATCTACCTTCAAAACCTTTAAGTGCTTTGTTAAAAGGTTCGGTGTACGTGAATAATGCTTCAGATGAATAGTGGTCTAAGGTAAATCCACTTCCACCGGGAGCAGCACGTTTAACCTGTTGCCCTGTTTTACCAGCAAAAACGGCATAAATGGTGTAATTGGTATTTGTTGCTTTCCATTCTAAATGGTTTCCTTTTAAATTTGAGGTTAAATCTACATAGGATGAGTCGCTGCCATAGGCTAAAACATTTAGTAGTTGTGCGATATCTTTGTTTTTATCGTTTTGTGCAATAATTTCTTTATTGAAAGTTTCATCTTTTTTTACTTCATAAGTTTCAACCAATAATTTTGTTGCGGCATTATTAGCAGTAACTTGTGGACCACCATAAGGCCAGCCTGTACCTAAAACCATATCAACTTGCATGTCCAAACTATCGGCCACTGTAATGGTGTAATTTAGCATATCTACCCATTTTGGCGATAGGTAATCAATAAAATTGTCTTCTTGTCCTTTTACACCATAAATGGGCGTTATTTCTACACCACCAATACCGGCTTTATGAAAATCTATTAAACTCGATTTAATGTTGGGTTTATCTACGGCGCTACCCATCCACCACCAACGTGTCCAAGGTTTGTTTACATTGCTTTGTTCTGGCCAAGGCGATGCTTTGTCTTGGTCATTCACTTTACAGGTAAAAAAAGATATAAAGGCTAAAAATAGGAGTGCGTGTTTAAACTTAATTTTCATTTATTTAATGCTTTAGTATGTATTGGTTTTTAAAAATAAACTTTTCAAATGATTATAAATTTGAGTTGGTTTGAAATTTATAAGGAAGGTTTTTCAATGTCTACAGCATAAATTTGTGTGCTTCCTTCAAAATTGGCTCTAAAAATAATTTGTTTTCCATCTGGAGAAAAGTGAACGTTTGGTTCTAGATCATAATCGTGATTTTTCATGTTTGCCAATTTAGTTGAAACCAAACTGTCTCCTTTCGGTGTAAAATGGTAAAGCCACATGCCATCTTTAGCATGGGCCACCTGACCTTCATCGCCACCATCGCCAGCAAAGGTTTTTTGATCTGGTGATATATTGAAATGTATAGACCATTCGTCCCGTTTTAAGGCATATTTGGTTTCTTCTCCCGTATCTAAATGTTTTCCTGCTAAATAAAAGGTTTCACCTCTGGGAATTTGAAGGTCGAACCAAATGGTGTTTCCGTCAGGGCTAAAAAATTCATGACCCGCAATTTCTCTGTAAACGGTTCTTTTATGAATTAGTTCATTCTTTTTTGTTTTTATATGGATGTTCCAAATACGATCTACTTTATGCCAAGGTCCTTCATGGCAATACATTAATAAATCGGGGTCTGTTGGTGAAAATTGGATGTGGTTTAACCAAGCGTTTTCAGAATAAATTTTATTAAATTCCTTAGTATTCACATGGATGGTGATAAGGCTTCTTTTAAGCTTTGCTTCATAAATTTTGTCAAAATAATCCGATTTTTTAGGATTCTTTTTAAAAATATCGTTTTCTTCCTTGGTTATTAAAGCGCCACCCAATAAAGTTTCATCAGCGTTTAAACTGGTGACAGAACCAATAACATCGTTACTGAATTTGTAAATGAATTCAGTTTTATGGGTATCAATATGGGTTGCAAAAACACTGTCTTGTATCATATAAAACACTTTTCGTGTTTTTTTGCCAAGAATCTCACCTCTTTTATGGCCTTTTCTTGTGGTAATTTGGTCTATGTTTTTTGTTTTTAAATTGACTGAAAAAAACTGGTTGCCCGTTTCTGTGCTTCCAGAGAAAATCATTAAATCGCTGTTGCCGTCTTCCGATTTTAAAAATGGATTGTTATGGAAATAAAAACTACGGTTATCGCCAGCTCTATTTACCAATTTTTCTATTTTATGTCCGGTAGTAGAATCTATCCAAACTTTAGCTAACGAACTTGCTTTGCTTGTTTGCATTATAGGAATTTGAATGCTAGTTGTTTTAGCGTCTTTGGCTGCATCCGATTTGGTTAGTTTTCCTTTACAAGAGAAGCTTATCAAAATTAAGAATAGTAGGAGGGTTTTAATAGGTTTCATCTTTTTTATATTAGTATCAAAAGAGATACTTATTTAATTTTATTTCTATTGACACATTAAGCTTGTCGAAATACATCTTTTGAATGTCTTCGACAAGCTTAGACTGGTAGTTGTGTTATAATTGACTTTAAATTTTAATATAATCAACTACATCCAACAGGATATTTTAGTAAAAATATAACTTGCCACAATAAACTCTATCCTGTGGCATCCTGTTACCTGTTTAACAATTGTTATTCTGTTTTTGATAACTCACTAAAATTAACAACATGGTCATGAATGTGTTTTTCGCTTGTAATGGAATCTACAACGACATAGTTTAGAAAAATATTTTTTATAGGAAGTTCAGCTTGTCCTGTGATTTTTGATACGTATTCGGTTTTGGTAGCCCTTATGTTTTTTAAATAAACATGTTCTATGGGGGTTAGCTTACGTTCTATAGTAGGCACTAAGTCCCGCCATTGGTATAGCACATCGGTTTCTATACCTAGAACACCATTTTGTATGCTGCCTGCCTTAATATTTTCTACGTATATATTTTTTACATAGCCGCCACGACGCTCATTGGTTTTTATAAATACCAAGTGAAACATTTTAGCACCATCAACCACATTACAATTTTCAACAAACACATTCTCTATACCACCAGATAATTCGCTGCCTATGGCCAATAATTGGTGACCGTTTTTCATGGTACAATTTCTCATGACGATGTTTTTTGAAGGGGTGTTTAATCGCCAGGCATCTTGGTTTCTTCCAGATTTTACGGCAATGGCATCATCTCCTTGATCAAAAATACAATCTTCAATTAGGATGTTTTGACTCATCTCTGGGTCAACACCATCATTATTATGTCCATGAGCTTTCACTTTTACATTTTTAATAAGCATGTTTTTAGAAAGGTAAGGGTGAATGGTCCAAAACGGACTGTTTTCAATAGAAACACCTTCAAGTAAAATATTTTCACTGCGGTTAAATTGAATAAAGTGTGGGCGGAAGTTAGCAGAATCGTTAACCATTTGACGTTCTTCAACGGGTTTGTTATAAGATGCTAAGTAGTAAAGCCTTTTTAAGCTGTTCATATGTGATTTTGGGCGTGCAAACCATGTTTCCCAAATAGCCATTTTGGCTTTTAGCTTTCCTTCACCTGTAATAGCAATATTTTTACACTCATAGGCATATATTAGAGGTGAATAGTTGTAACATTCCATGCCTTCCCAAGTGGTGTGTACTGCCGGTAAATAGTCCTTAGGATTTTCAGAAAAAAGCAATATGGCATCTTTGTTTACATGTAGATTAACATGGCTTTTCAAATGAATTTTTTTAGTAAGCCATTCGCCCTTAGGAATTATAACGATGCCACCGCCAATTTTGTTTGCTTCATCAATGGCTTTTGAAATGGCATTAGATGTGAGTTCTTTGTCACCTTGAACCGCTCCAAAATCTGTAATTAAAAATTGCTTACAGTTGCTAAAGTCGGGTACCTTAATAGTGGGCATTTCAAAAGGTGCTTCAACTTGTATTTCTATTATTTTAATATGAGTATCTTCTTTTTTACATGAAAATATTATGGGGATTAAAATAAGTAGCAGTGTTTTAGTTATTTTCATAGATCCTTTAGTTAATGCTTTTAGCATTTAGTAAAAATAGAGCATGCATTAATTAATTCTATCCTGTGGCATCCTGTTTGGGCATATGGTTCAATTTTAATTCTAGTGTGAGTAGAACTTGGGAAATAAAAGCTGTACTTAAAAAAGGTGTGAGTTTTTAAGCAATTATGAATGATGCTTCAGATTGGAACGATGTCGTATATAATAACTAAAACATTAAAGAAAAGATATTATTTTAAAGATGGAGATTTTAGAATAAAATACCTTTTTATTTAAGTTGACTCATTTCTTTTTTAAAATCATAAAGTAAAAAAAGAATAGCATCAACCTTAGGGGTTAATTTATCTGCAAGGACTTTAAATGCCCTTGTCATGTGACCTTCAACAGTTTTTATGGATATGTTTAAATATTCAGATATTTCAATATGCGTTAAACCATCTTTTTTATTAAGTATAAAAATCTCTCTACATTTAGGAGGCAAGTTCATGATTTCTTCATTTACCAGTTGAGTTAATTCATCTAAATTTTCATAATCATTTTCAACTACCAAATCAAGAGCTTCTAAATACTTTTTCTCTAAATAAATTACGGGTTTATTTTTTCTAAATTGATCTATAAACTGATTGTAAACCGATTTGTAAACGTAATTTTTAATAATAAAATGAGAATTAATGTTTTTTCTATTTACCCAAATTTTCACAAACACATTTTGAACAATATCTTCAGCTTTACCTTTGTCGTGAGTTAATGTAAAAGCATAGCGACATAAATTTTTATAATAGGTATCCATTAAGAAATCGTAAGCTTTTGTATTGCCTAGATTTAATTGTTTTGCTAACGTAATATTTTCAGTAAAATCCAATTTTTTATTGTAAATTTTTATTATATGTGCAAACAAATCTAAAAAAAATTATCATATAAATAGAGGGGTAAGAAAAATTATCACGTAATTAATAATAGAAACATGCAAAATGAAGAAGTCTAAGGCGCATAAAATAATAGTTAAATTCCTTGATAAGGAAGCAGCGTCACATGAATTAAACAAATTAAATAATTGGTTAAAAAATAAAAAAAACCAAACTGATTTTAATCGTTTTGTAAAGGCAGAATATTTAACAATAGCAAGTATGAGCGATTATGATTTGCAAGAAGCAAAAAAAAATATATACAAAAAACTTGAAAAAGTTAAGAAAACACATAGAATAGCCATTTACAAAAGAATTGCTGTCGCAGCTTCTTTTGTGCTACTATTTACATTGGGTTTAATAGAAATTAATAAAAAGGAAAAAGGTGTTATACAAACTGAAACCATAGAAATTGGTTCCAGCAAAGCCATTCTTACCTTGGAAAATGGCAATCAGGTCAGTCTTGAAAAAGGAAAATCCTATACCAATGGAAAAGTTAATAGTAATGGGGAAGAACTCTTGTATGTTGCAACGTCTCAAACTAAAGACAATCAGGATGTGCCTTCATATAATTGTTTAGCTATTCCAAGAGGTGGGAAATTTTTTATTAGGCTTGTTGATGGCACAAAAGTATGGTTGAATTCTGAGTCTAAAATAAAATATCCAACAAGATTCATTAAAGGAGAAACACGTATGGTTGAACTATTATATGGTGAAGCATATTTTGAAGTGTCTCCAAGTACAAAACATAATGGTGATGCTTTTAAAGTAATTACTAAAACTCAAGAAATTAATGTATTAGGAACGGAATTTAATATAAAGGCTTACAATAACGAAGATGAAATTGCCACGACATTAGTAAATGGCAGTGTTGAAATTAATAATGGAAAGATAAAAAAGACTATAAAACCTAATCAACAATCGGTAATTAATAGTAAAAACCCTGATTTAATAAAAATATTAGAAATAGACGCTGCACAAGAAACCTCATGGGTAAAAGGGATTTTTTCTTTTAATGAAGAAACCTTAGAAGAAATGATGCAGGTTTTATCTCGTTGGTACAATGTTGATGTTGTTTTTGAAACAGCAGAACGAAAAAGTTATGTGTTTACAGGCGTATTGGAACGCACCAAATCCATTAATGATGTTTTAAAACTTATTGAGGGTACAAGCGATGATGATATAGAATTTGAGATTAACCAAAAAATAATTATAATAAAATAAAAAAGGAAAAGGCTACACGTTCGAAGGTAATAGCCTTATTCCAAGTCGATTAATCAATTAAAACTAAGTTTAACTAAAACCAAGACAAAATTATGAAAATTAATTTTATTAGGGAGATATCCTATAAAAAGGATTTACTCCTAAAAGCTATTATGAGAACATTTATCTTCTTATGTTGTACAATTTCATTCGCCTTTGGGTCTAAAGAGGCATTTTCGCAGAACACTGAAATTATAATCGATTCAGATGTCACCTTAAATGTCAAACAACTATTTAAGCTCATAAAGGAACAAACCGATTACAAGTTTGTTTACCGGCATGATTTAATAAAGAAGGCACCCGAATTATCGTTAAAAAAAGGAGTTATTAAAGCAGGTGAATTATTAAATAAATTTTTAGATCCCATAGATTTCACCTTCGAATTTACTAAAAATCAAACCGTCATTGTAAAAAGAAAACCGCGTGGTTTGGATTCTAATTCCAAAATGGTTCCTCAAATGCAAATTACAGGTAATGTAAAAGATATTAACAACATGCCATTGCCAGGAGTAAATATTATAGTTAAAAACACTAGTAACGGAACTCAAACAGATTTTGATGGTAATTTTACAATCCGAGCTAACACAGGAGATATTTTAGTGTTTTCTTATATTGGAATGAAAACTACTGAAATTATAGTAGGTTCTAAATCTACTTATAATATAATTATGGAAGAAGATGCAGCAGAATTAGAAGCTGTTGTAGTTGTTGGTTATGGAACTCAAAAGAAGTCCGACGTAACTGGAGCGCTTGTTAGCGTAAGTGCTGAAGACTTAACGTCTCGACCTGTTAATAATGCTATTGAGGCTATGCAAGGTAAAGCAGCCGGTGTAGATATTTCTTCAAACGAAAGACCGGGTCAAGTTGGAAGCATTACCATTCGTGGTGTACGTTCTTTATCTGCTTCAAATTCACCTTTATACGTATTAGATGGTATTCCTTTAATTACTGGTGGCATTGAGAATATAAATCCACAGGATATCGAATCAATCGATATTCTTAAAGATGCATCGGCAACTGCCATATACGGCTCTCGTGGTGCTAATGGTGTTGTAATTGTTACCACTAAAAAAGGTAAAACAGGCAAATACACATTAAGCTATAACACATTGGTTTCAACTGAGAAAATTCGTGAATTTGCTCCTATGTTTAATGCTGGTGAATACATAGAATACCGTCGTTGGGCAAAACATTACCAAAACCCAACATTAGTTCCACGAGGCGATCAGCCAACCCAAGCTAATGATGCTGCCATATTCACTGGTGATGAAACCGCTTTTGACAACATTTTAAAAGGATGGGCAAGTGGTACTTGGGATGGATCTCAACTTACAACTACGGACTGGACTGATTTTGTAACGCAAACAGGTATAACCACACAACATACTTTAAGTGCTAGTGGTGGTTCTGAAAAAATGAAAGCCTATGGTTCTTTTGGTTACACAGATAATAAAGGTGTAATAAAAGGACAAAGCTATGAGCGTTACAATGGAAATTTAAGTATTGACATAACTCCTACCGAATGGTTTTCATTTGGGGGTAATCTTAATACCTCTTATAGTACCCAAGAGTATGGTCAATCTACAGCGGGGAATAATGGTGTTTCTGTTCGTGGTGGTTTATACGATAGCGCTCGAGAGGTTTTCCAATATACACTACCATATGATTCTGATGGCAATAGAATAGAATTCCCAGGTGGAGATATTGCTGTAAAAACTATTATTGATGAATATAAGTATTCTCAAGACCAACGTGTAACCCTACGTGCTTTTGGTAGTTTTTATGCACAACTTGATTTTGGAGCTTTCACGCCTGCCTTAGAAGGTCTAAGGTTTAGAACAAATTTTGGTCCAGATATTGAGACATATCGTAACGGAACTTTTCTTGATGCTTTATCTGTTGTTAGAACAGGGTCTAGTTATGCCTCTTTAGAAAAAAGACAGCGTTTATCCTACACTTTAGATAATTTATTGTATTACAACAAAACTATAGATAAACATGATTTTGGTGTAACCTTATTACAGAGTCAAACACAGTTTAAAGAAGAATTTAGTCTCATGAGTGCAAACAATATTCCATTTCCAAGTCAAAAATGGAATGCTTTAAGTTCATCAAATGTTTCTCTAAGTAACTGGGATTCCAATATAATTGAGAGACAATTACTATCCTATATGGCACGTTTAAACTATGGTTTTGATGAAAAATATTTAATAACATTATCAGGGCGTTACGATGGTGCTTCTCAATTAGCTGAAGGCAATAAATGGGCATTTTTTCCAAGTGCTGCTTTAGGATGGCGTTTAGATAAAGAAGAATTTTTGGCTAATTCTAGTTGGATAAACCAATTAAAACTTCGTTTGGGTGTTGGTGTTACTGGTAACTCAGCCATCGATCCATATGCAACAAAGAATGCTTTATCTCCTTTATTCTATGCAATTGGCAATACACCAACTGCTGGTGTGCAAAATGCCATAACGGATATAGACGGAACAGATTATACGCTATTAGCCAATAACGAATTAGGTTGGGAAAAAACCACCCAATACAATATTGGTTTAGATTTTTCATTATTAAAATCGAGAATTTCTGGAGGTCTTGATATTTATGCCTCTAAAACAACTGATTTATTACTTCTAAAGGCAATTCCAACAGTCACTGGGTACGATGCTACTTATGCAAATGTTGGTGAAACAAAAAGCAACGGTATAGACTTAACAATAAACACCATGAATGTAAGAAATGATAATTTTCAATGGGCTACCGATATTAGTGCTTCATATCAGCAAAATGAAATTGTTGAATTGTCGAATGGCAAAGAAGATGATATTAACAATGAGTGGTTTATAGGGGAATCCCAAGATGTAATTTATGGATTTGCATCTAATGGCATTTGGAAAGAATCAGACGCTGCTGAAATGGCTCTATTTAACGCCAATGGCCACACATTTACTCCTGGGAATGCGCGTCCAGTAGATCAAAATGGCGATTATAAAATTGACAATAATAACGACCGAGTTGTTATAGGTAGTGAAATACCTAAATATATCGTTGGTTTAACTAATACGTTTACATATAAAGGTTTAGAATTATCAATATTTTTATATGGTAGGTTAGGCTATACCTATAATACTGGTGGTGAAGGTTTAGTTGGAAGATATAATTCAAGGAAAGTTAATTATTATACAGAAGTTAACACAAATTCCGATTACCAAAAACCAATATATTCAGCAGGTAATGGTGATCAATATTTTCAAACACTAGGCTATAGAAGTGGTTCGTTTATGAAAATTAGAAATATTTCTTTAGGGTACAATCTTCCTGAAAATGTTACAAGTACTTTAGGGCTTTCTAGACTACGTTTTTATGCGCAAGCAACCAATCCAGGCATGCTGTTCTCTAAAGTAGATTGGATTGATTTAGATGTAAGAAGATCTTCGTCTAACAGAGGTTTTGCATTTGGAATGAATGTGGAATTCTAATTAAAGGTAAATTCAAAATAATTCAAAAAGAATAAGATATATGAAAAATTTAAAAAAATATAGCACTTACCTTTTTACTGCATTAGCATTAATTGGTAGTGTAACTTCTTGTACCAAGGATAGTTTTCTTGATGAAGATCTAACGACTCAAAGGAATTCTGAATACTATAAAACAGAAGAAGGCATTCAATCATTAGCAGTAGGAGCCTATTTTCAAGTATTAGCCTCTCCTTTTCCATCTGAACAACAATTTGCTACCACAAATTACGGTACCGATGAATTTCATGTGGGTGGCGACGATACAAATAGCCCATGGAACAATTATGATAGTAGATTTAATTCAATTGTAGTTACTACTAGGACTCAAGCTGCTGAAGCTTGGGATAATTTTTATATTGGTATTGGATTGGCGAATCAACTCATTGAATCTGCAACTAATATTGAATCTACAAATCCAGAAATAAAGAATGTGGCTTTAGGCGAAGGTTATTTTTTCAGAGCTTATAATTATTTAAAATTAGTAAGACAATATGGAGGTGTGCCATTAAAACTAACAGTTAGCACTACTGTAGAATTGGAATTTACCCGCGCAAGTGCCGAAGAAGTATTGGCTCAAGTTATAGACGACTTTACCCAAGCATACAACTTGCTAGATAACTCAGGCGTTCACCCTCATAAAATAACAAAAGATGCCGCTGCTCATTATTTAGCAAAAGCCTATTTAACACGTGCAAGTGAAATTAATGATTCATGGAACTCGGCTACAAAAACAGCCGATTTACAACAAGTAGTATCATTAGCTGACCAAGTAATTGCTAATCACCCATTGGCTAGTAATTACCAAGAACTATGGGATTACACAGAACCAGATGGTGCTAATGAATATTTACCAGAGTTAATTTTATCGGCTTCTTTTGGTCGTGATCAAGCACTAGCTACTAGTAACTTTAGTACAGTGCCATTTACTGCCCGTTATGATGATTTATCTATGATGAAACGTGATCTAACAGGAATGCGCCCTTATAGCCGCTTAGCTGCAACATATTTCACTTATGATGTTTTTGATCATATAAATGATTCACGATTTTGGAAAACATTTAGAACAAAGCATCGTGTAAATAGAGGTGGCACTTTTGATGGCATTAATTATACTCCTGGTGTAGATTTAGGCATTATGTATGTAATTAATTCTCCTACCGATAATCGTTTTGCATTAACAAAAAACAACAATAATCCTAATATTTTATACAATGGAAAAACGATTCCTCACGTATATGTGGCTTATGCAGCTGATGGTGTTGGATTATTAAAGGATGTTAGATTTCCTTCATTGACTAAACATTTTGACGCAGCAAGATTAGCTATCAATGACAATAGGGGGTTCCGAGACGAAATTTTAGCTCGCTCTGCCGATACATATTTAATGGCAGCAGAAGCAAAAGTTCGTTTAGCAGCTTTAGGTTCTGGCTCTTATGCTGATGCTCTAAGTTATATTAACCCAGTTCGTAATCGTGCTACCTATAAAAGTGGAGAGGACCGTTCGTACTACACCGATGGTGCAGCAGCTTATGTAACTTCAGAATTTATCCAACCATTTGCAGATAACTCATTTATGAATGAAAATTCATATTACGAATCTAATAATATCCCTATAGTAACAGCTGCTACAGACTTAACAATTACTAGTACAACAAGTTTGCCAGCTGAAGATGAAGCTATAATCGCCGAATTAGGTTATACTAGCGAGTACGATCGTATGCTATGTTTGATCTTAAATGAGCGTACTAGAGAACTTTGTGGTGAATGGCACCGTTGGGAAGATTTAAGTCGCACAAAAACATTAGTGGCTAGAGCTAGGGCTTATAATCCTGAAGCGGCTCCAAATATTCAAGATTATCATAATTTAAGACCTATTCCTCAAACATTCCTTGATGGCGTTTATACAGAAGGTCGACCACTAAATGCTAGTGAAAAAGCAGCAATGCAAAATCCTGGTTATTAAAATAATAGTTTGTTTAAGTTTAGTTAGGTTGTTAAAGCGTTATGGTATTTTTTCCATAGCGCTTTTTTTGTAAAATTTATCATGGCACAGTATAGCACAGGATGCCCTTAAAGCAGCCATTATATATATTTGATATTAATTGTTTAAAAATGGGTGTCTTAAGATTATCTGGATTAAAATTCATTAAAACATTTAACATAAAAAGGTATTATGAAGTATTTAAACACAACTATAAAAAATGTCATCTTTTGTTTTTTATTAACAACAATCCATGCTAATGCTCAGGTTAATGATGCAACAGCACCATTA
>LLBZ010004172.1_pt5 | contig 17043 bp, 15 predicted proteins | sample 1489421 | NCBI WGS metagenome assembly LLBZ01 (sample SAMN04092657, study PRJNA295927) | soil metagenome | biome: Soil prokaryotic community; feature: Bulk soil; isolation source: soil from tomato rhizosphere | host: tomato cultivar Moneymaker | place: South Korea | collected 2011-11-01 | reverse complement strand
ATCCGGGTCTCGCTCACGCCCGAGCCCGGCGGCGACCGGAGCGAGGAGGTCCGCGTGGCGCAGCAGATCCTCCAGAGCCTTGACCTCCGGAGCTTCACGCCCCAGGTGACGAGCTGCCCCGGCTGCGGCCGCACCACATCCACCTACTTCCAGCAGCTGGCGCTGGACATCCAGCATCACCTGCGGGACCGGATGCCGGCATGGCGTTCGGAATACCCCGGTGTGGAGGAGCTCAAGGTGGCGGTCATGGGATGCGTCGTGAACGGACCCGGTGAAAGCAAGCATGCTGACATAGGCATCTCGCTGCCGGGCACGTTCGAGGATCCCAAGGCGCCGGTCTTCGTGGATGGCCAATTGCGCGTGACGCTGAAGGGCGACCGCATCGTGGATGAGTTTGTCGCGATTCTGGACGATTATGTCCGGAGCCGGTACGGGAATGGAGCCGGCAGGGCGGACAAGTCGGACAGGGCCGTCAGGGCGGTCACGGAATGAGGCTGTTCGGGGCTGTTGCTGCGCTGGCCTGCACATGGTTACTGGCAGTGACACCACTGGCCGCGCAGGAGGACGCCCTGATAGCCGTGGGCGACGCAGCGCCCGCCGTGGTTATCCCCGACCTCGCCGGTGGGAGCTTCGATCTGGCCGATGTGCTGGGTAAGCGGCCCTTGCTCGTCGAATTCTGGGCGACGTGGTGCACTTCCTGCGAGGCGATGCTGCCCAGGCTCAGGCAGGCGCATGAGGAGTACGGCGACGCGGTGGAATTCATCGGCATAAACGTCACCATAGCTGAAACCCTTGATGGCGTGCGGCAGTACATGCAGGACGAGGCCCCTCCGTTCCGGGCCCTGTACGACTCCAGCGGGGTGGCGGCCCGGGCCTACGGTCCGCCCGCGACTTCCTGGATCATGATTGCGGACGCCGATGGCCGGGTGGTGTACACCGGGCTGGGCGGCACCCAGAACCTCGAACCTGCCTTGCGCCAAGTGGCGTCGCGGCAGACTCCCGGCAAAAAGGACGACTGAGATGCGCAGCATGATCGTTTCACTGATGTTCACGGCCGCCGCTGCTGGCTCGTTGGCCGCGCAAGGCCAGCAGCAGCCGGCCAGTCGCAACAGCCAGCCGGTTGCCCGGTTCGAGTCCGGCCCCGGAAGCGGCGAGATGGCGCCCAATTTCCGGCTGCCCTGGGCCAGCGCCGATTCCGTAGGTTCGATGTCGGACGACTTCGTCCTGCAGCGGCACCTTGGCGAAGTGGTGGTCCTGGCCTTCTACCCCAAGGATTTCACCAGCGGCTGCACCGCCGAGATGAAGGCGTTCGCCGAGCGCTTCCAGGAGCTCTTCGGTGATGCCGTGGTGGTGGGCGTAAGCGCCGACTCGCTGGAAACCCACCAGCGGTTTGCGGCAAGCCTTGATCTTCCGTTCCGGCTCCTCAGCGATCCCAACCAGCGGGTGGCCCGGCTCTACGGTAGCAACGGCGAGAGCACCCCCCGCCGGACGGTTTTCGTGGTCAATCGCGAGGGCAGGGTCACCTATCGCGACATGCGATTCGGGGCCCTCGACGCCACCGCCTACGAGAAGCTGAAGGCGGCGGTGCAGGCAGCAGCCAAGGGGTGAGTTCCCCGGTTCGGGGCCTCGCTCTCGCGGTTCTGGGGACCTGTCTCGCCGCCGGAGTTCTCCCGGCGCAGGAAGCCGCCGCGCCCTGGCTCCTTGAGGCGGTGCGCGGGGGCTACTGCGCCGACTTCCTGATCCATCCCGACAGCATGCGGCTCGCGCCACCGACGAGGACCCAGCTGGCGCCAATTTCCGCCTCCCAGGCCCCAGCGCCGGTTCTGGCGAGGCTGGTGGAGGGCGAGCCTGACTTCGGCGCCTGGGTACCGTCCCGCATCTGCCTGCTTCACATCGGCACCGTCTGGGCCGGTGGGCGCCGGTACCATGACGACGACCGGCTCCAGGGTCTCCTCTTCTGGAGGCTCGGCGCCCAGGACGACCCCGGAGCCCGGACCATCCTGTTCTCAACCAGCCGCTCGCTCCTGCGGCGGACCGGCCTGTCGGACCGCGCCGAGGTCGAAACTTTCGAAGCCGACTTTCAGGTGGACTCGGTGAGCGGTACCAGCCTGAGCCGGTCCCGGATCGACGAGACCCAGCTCCGCTGGGAGGGTTCGGTCCAGCTCGCTGACTCGACCTCAGACCTCGCCCTCGAGTGGAGGCTCCTCACTCCGCCGGCGCTTCCCATCACGATAACCCTGCAGCTTCCCGGCAACCGTAGCGGGCAGATGGGAGGCTCTCTGGTGGTCACCGGCGATGGGTTGCTGGCGGTGCTGCTCCAGTCCTCGCCCATTCGCTGGACCAGCACCTGGCTGGCGGTAGAGCGGGGAAGTGTCGAGGTAGGCTATCCGGAGTGATCAACATCCGGTTGTGGACTGCCGAAATTGACCAGAAATCGCTGTTGATTCCGTGGAAAATCCATCTTGGTGTCGCCCAATCTGATAAGTGTCGCCACTGTCGCAAGGCGAGAATGCGTGTGGTGTCAATCCCATCAAGTTATTGCCTTCTCTGTGTTTATAATTTTGATTTGAAGTTGAATGTGAGGTGAGGGGCGGGATCTAGCGGCATGTAAGAGCCAGCCCCGCATCGGGCGCTTTCACTTTTCCACAAGGGCCTGGTTTTGCCCGAGCATAGCCCGAAACAAGAGCACGCTCCAGTGTGGAAAAGGGACTGGGGTCTGGTGGCGCTGGCGGCGTTGTTCGCGCTGGTCGCTACCGTCCTCAGCGCGGTGGTTGGCGTCTGGGGCGACGAGGCGATGGCGCTTTCGAGTGCTTCCTACGGCCCAGTCGAGGCAGTGACCCGGGCCCGGGAGTTCGAACTCCAGCCTCCGCTCTACTTCGTGCTGCTTTCCATCTGGCGGATCGTGTCCGGCAGCGTCCTCTGGGCCCGGATGTTTTCGGTGGCGGCCGTGGTGACGGCCATCTTCGTGGCCGGCCGTTGCCTGGCCGCCGCCGGTGCCGCCAGGTCCGGCCCGGGCCCGGGCCGGCTCCTGGCCCTGCTCCTCGCCACCAGTCCAGTCGCTCTGTGGGCCGCGGCGGAGGCCCGGGTCTACGCCCTCACCCTGGCACTGGGGGTCGCCTGGGTCTGCCTGTTCTGGCGGAATTTCCTGGCGGCCGGCAAGCTGTCGAGGAGCGGGTTCCTCGCCAGGGGTGCCGGCCTGGTTCTGCTGTCCAGCCTGCTGCTGGCCACCCAGTATTACACCGGCTTTCTGCTTCTCGCGGGGGCACCAGCGATCCTGGTGGCGAAGGGGTGGCGGCTGCTGGCCCGCTATGTGGGGCTGATGCTGGTGACCGGGATGATGGTCATCCCGATCTTGCGGCACGTGCCGGATCAAATGCAGCGCCACGGCGCCCAACCGGTACCCGGCGCCGAAAGTCCCGGCCCGGCAGGGGTTGTTGCCTTTGGGATCCACCGGGTCGAGACGCTGTTGCTGCCGCCGGTGGAGGCCACCGGCAGGGTGCTTCCCGAAGGGCCGCTTCGGCGGGCGGTGTTGTGGGGCGTGCGGCTCGCACTCGCGACCCTCCTTGGCACCGCGCTATGGCAGGTGAGCCGTCGCAGGTCGCGCCAGCTGGCAGGGTTGCTCGTCCTGCCGGCGGTGCTGGTGCTCCTGTTCATGCTGCTGAGGTTGCGGGTCCCCGATCACCTCCTGGCTGAACGCCACCTGGCAGGGGTGGTACCTCCGTCACTGGCTGCGCTGGCGATGGTGCTTTCCGGAGCATCGTCCCGGGTGCGAAAGTCGGCCACGGCGCTGCTGGTGGCGGGCGGACTCACGGTTTCCGTCATCCAGTGGGCACCTCTGGCGAAGACCGGCCATGCGCGCGAGGTGGCAGCCGTACTGGATCGCGAGGCGTCGGCTGGTGACGTGGTGCTGGTGTACCGGCCGAGCCTCGCGGCGGCACTTGCTCTCGAGTATCACGGACCTGCGCGGCTCGTTCCGCTTCCCCGGCCCCTGGACATGCGCCGATCCGACCTGGCGGCAGTTACCGGCCAGTCCCTGGCCGACACCGCTGCGCTCGCCACCCGCATCGATTCGGCCCTGACAAATGCGAGCGGCGCCTTGCTCGTGATCGAGCTGGCGCCGCATGAGCACTTCGGGAGGGTCTATTTCGACCGCTTCGAACGGCTTATCCAGCGGCGGTTCCCGCCGAGTCTTCCCGTAGCCACCTTCCCAGGAGTTCAGGTACTCCGCCTATCCGGTCGCTGAGGCGCCTCCTCCTGCCGGCCCGCACCGCGATCCGGACCAGCGACGGCACCCAGCCGTCATGTGACGCCACTTCGTATACCGGCCCCGGCTCCGCAATCGCGCAGCCGGTAACGCAGGTGCCCGCAAGCTGGCGAACCTCTTCCAGCGAGGCCCGGTTGAAGTCGTCGGGGGCGTAATTCTCGTTGAGGAAGCGCACCGTGGAGAGCAGTTCGTTTGCCAGTCCGCGCTCCATCGCCCGGAAGGCGTCGAGGGCAAACGAGATCAGCTCCGCGCCCGGCGCACGCCACCCCCGGCCGATTCCACTGTAGGAAACGCCCAGCGACTCGGCATCATCTCGCCGGTAGACATTGGCGCCATCGAAGACGGCCGTGGCCGACGGGGCCTCGGCCAGCACGTCTGCCAGCGAATCGCGATAGGCTTCGTGGGCGGTGCAGAACACGAGGATCTCGGCCTCTGCCACAGCCGGAGCGAGCTCGCGCGAGAACGACGCCGCCAGTCCCGACCGCACCAGGTTCTGGTCGCGCTCGTGGACGTGGGGATCGTGCATGGTGACGGTCGCGCCCCGCGCCTCCAGCCTGCGTGCCAGCGCGAGCGTGGGAGAATTGCGGGTGTCCTCCGAGTCGAACCGATAGGCCACGCCCAGCAGGGCAACCCGGCGTCCGCGGACCGGCCCGAACCCGCGCTCCATCATGTCGATGGCCACCTGGGGCGCCGCATCGTTTATTCGCCGGGCCTGCAGGATGAGGCTGGAGCGCGGATCGTGTCCGGCCTCGCGTCTCCGCCACCAGAGCAGCACTCCGTCCTTGGGGAGGCAGTGTCCGCCCACGCCTATCATCGGAATCAGCAGAGCACCACTGGGAACCGCACCTGAATCCGACGACGCGGAGTCGGCCTGGTCCAGCCGGGCATTGACGGCATCGCGCAACGCGTAGAAGTCGACATCCCGCTCATCGCACCAGCGCACCAGCTCGGCCGAGAACGCGATGCGAACGTCGCGATACGCATTCTCCAGCGTCTTCACTATCTCGGCGGTGAGGCTCGAGGTCTGGTGCAGCGCGCCCCGCCGCACGACGTGCCGGTAGAGCCGGGCCACCAGCGCAGTGGTGCGGGGATCGGTGCCCGCCACGAGCTTGTCCGAAGCGGCGACCCGCTCCACCAGCCGTCCCGGCATGACCCGGTTGGGGCTGTTGGCGAGCAGCACATCGACGCCGTCATGGAGGCCATGCTCGGCGAAGAGGTCCCGAACGATCGTCGCCATCGAGGAAGGCGCCAGGGTGGATTCGATTATCACCACGGGCAGCTGGCCGGCCTCGCGCCGGGCCAGCTCGCGGGCGGTGGCATGCAGCGCGTCGAGCAGGGGGCCGTAGTCGGGCCCCCAGCCCTTCTTGTCGGTCTGCACGCATACCAGCACCACATCCGCGTCGCGCAGGGTGCCGTAGTCGTGTGTGGCCGAGAGGAGGCCCGCCTTTACGGTGTCGCGAATGATGGCGTCCAGCTCCGGCTCGACGCCGCCGATGGGAGAGCGGCCCGCGTTGATTGCCTCCACTTTCCAGCCCGAAGTGATCGAGGCCCGCTGCACCACGACCACGTGGGCCGGTGCCCGGGTGCCCTCGGTGATCCGCGCATCCGCCAGAAGCGCCGCCATCGGAGTCCCGACGATACCGGGGCCGATGACTGCGATCTTGCGGAGTGACCACTGGGCACTGCCGTCGGGCGCAAAGGAAAGCGGCATTTCGTTCATTCCTGAATGGGGGGCTTGGTGGAAGGCTGGTGCAACCCACGCGCCAAGCTGCCCCGTTTCTCCAGCTGTCAAACTTCCAGCCGAAGCGTTCGATTACCAGTCAGGCCACGGCCATCCGAAGCCGGAGTCGCGCAGGGGACTGCGCCTCCAGCGCGTCGGCATGTGTTGCCATCGGACCGAGGGTGAAGTGTTCCCGCAACAGCAGCAGCACACGGACGAACAGGTCACGCTTGCGGGCCGCGGGCAGGTCCATGCCTGGAAAGAACCGAAGTTCGGGAACGTTCTCCCCGCTCAACAGGTCCAGCGGGTGCAGCAGGAAGCTGGGCCCCGTGCCCAGCGCCTGGTGTGCCGCGATCGCACTCCGCAGGTAGGCCCACATGAGTCGCTCCGAAATCCGGCTCAGGTAGAGCAGGTACGTGAGGTGGAATGGCGTCTTCACCACTGGAACGGTGGACACCGGGATCTCGAGCAGGCTGCGCCCGCTCGCCAGCTGCCACCGGTAAGGGCGGGTGGGCCGGAGTCCTTCGCGGAATCCGCCAAACAGTGCCGCGCGCTCCTCGCGCTGCCCGGGTGTCAGCCTGGTAGAACGAAAGTAGTATGCCCGCGCCAGCGGACCCACGAACGTGGGCAGGGTTGAGGCATCGTAGCGGTAGCCTCGCTCTGCCAGCACGTCGAGGACGTCGGCGCTCCAGCTGAAACCGGGGCCGCGAAACCCGGTGGGGCGCTCGCCGGTGGAGGCCGCAATGGCGTCTTCTGCCCGGGAGATCTCCGCAGCGATGGCTTCCCGTGTGTACCGGTGGAGCCACGGCTCGTGCTCAAAGCTGTGATTGCCCACCTGGTGGCCGGCCTCGACGATCGAACGGAGTACCTCCCTGTCGGGCGCCAGCTCGGCGTCGCGCCCCACCACGAAGAACGTTATCCGGAGTCCAACCTCATCCAGTGCGTCGAGCGCCAGGGGCACGAAACGGTCGAGGTACGATGGCCAGCCGCGCCAGGCGTCGTCGCCATGGGTCTTGAGGTAGGACCAAAGGTTGTCGGCGTCGAGCGAAACCGACCCGGCCGGCAGGTCGCCGCTCATGCCGCGGCCCGCGCCTTCCCCGACCATTCCCGGGCCAGCTCGGCCGATTGCCGCTCGGCCAGCGCCAGCGTCTCGTTCACGTTGAGCGTACCGTGCGCGATCTGCGCCGAGTTCACCACGTAGACTCCCGGCTGCGACGTGTGCAGCGGAGGCAGGCAGCGACGGCTGTAATCGAGCGTCGTGACCGCGAGCACGTCGCGTGAGCGTGCCACATTCGAGGCAAGAACTTCCTCATCACGAAGGTCAGGGTACATCCGCCTGAGGCCGTCCAGGAACTGGGACCGGTGCCATTCGTCGTCGTGGTTCCACGCGGCTGCGGTCTGGGGCAGGTAGCGCGGGAGGTACACCAGCGTCCGGCCGCCCAGGGCTGCCGGGTCGACCAGCGCGGTCATCTCGATGACGCCGGTGAAGGGAAAGCCGTCGTCCACGATGTTGGTGACGTAGTAGCCGCCCAGGGGCCGCGAGAGGAGGAAGGAACCGCAGATGATGCCCTGGTAGACCACGGCCTCCAGCCGGTCACGCTCTTCCTGCGTGAGTTCAGGGCAGAGCCGGGCCACCGCGGGGCAGGGGACCGTGAGGACGGCGTTGTCGAACTCGAGGGCCTCACCGGTTCCCAGCCTCACCCGCGTTCGGCCATCGACTCGGCGGACCTCCTCTGCCCGCGCGCCGGTGCGAACGCTCACACCAGCTGACTCCAGCCTGCCGGCGAGAGCTCCGAGTACGGTGGAGTATCCGCCATCCACATGACCGAACAGCTCGCGCTTCAGCCCCGACCGCCGTGCGGCGTAGAGCCGTGCGATAATGGCCCAGAGGAAGGCCGCGCTGGCGATGCGATAGTTCTCCCCCAGCTTCGAGCGCAGCAGCGGAAGCCACATGCGCTCGAACACGCGGTCTCCCGACCAGCGGCGCAGCCAGTGCTCCACTGGCTGCTTCTCCAGCGGCATCGGATCCCGGACCCGTGACGCGTGCAGGATGGTCGCGGCCAGGCGGGCCTTCTCGGCGAAGGTGAGGAGGGGGAAGCGCGCGAAGTCGAGGCTGGACGACATCTCGTGGAGGCGGCCGTCGCCATAGAAGCCGGTCCGGGTCTCGCGCCAGTGCGCCTTGCTGCCCAGGCCGAGCTCGTCCAGCAGGCCGACGAGATGGCTGTCGGACAGGAGCATGACGTGATAGAACCGGTCCCACGTCACGTCACCGATGGCCTCGGCAGAAGCGAGCCCCCCGGTGGACGGCGCCGACTCCAGCAGCATCACCTGGTGCCCCCGCTGGGCCAGCCGAAGCGCCACGGTCATTCCCAGCACTCCGCCGCCCACCACTCCGACGCTAGTAGCGGCCATCTGCATGGAGCGGCTCCTCCACCCGCCGGCGGATGCGGGCGAGCCCCATGCGGCGCCACAGTGCCGATCGCATCCTCTGCGCGAACAGTTCACCAGCGAGACCAATGTGACCGGCGATGGTCCGGGCCACCCTCAGCTTGGAACGGCCCAGCACGCGCACGCTGAGCGTCTCCGGCTGCTCCACTATCCGGCCGCCGGCGAGAACCATCCTGCCTGCCAGTTCCGCTATGCCCAGGAAGTTTCCCCGGTCCACCTTGAGGGCCACGACCGACCTGCGGCGATAGACCCGGAAGCAGCTGGTCCAGGTCGCGATATCCTGGCCCAGCAGCAACTGGTATATGCGTGACAGGCTCCGTGACAGGCCCAACCGCCACGCGGGGACGTTCTGCACGGTGCCATTGGCGTGATACGGCGACGCAGTGACCATGTCCACGCCGGGTCCGAGCAGGGGAATCAGTCGTGCCAGCCCCACCGGGTCGTAGCTGCAGTCGGCATCGATGGAGCAGACGATCTCGGTCCGGGCCCGAAGGATGCCGCTCCGGATGGCGGCGGCGATACCATGATTGCGGGGGTGCCGCATGAGGACGACGTCGGGGCGTCCTGCGAAATGATGAGTCAGCTGTTGCCAGGTGCCATCGGTAGAGCCGTCGTCCACGAGGATCCAGCGGACCTCGTACCCACTGAGGGCGGCTTCCACCTCGGGAATGCTGTTGGCGAGGTATGCGACCGAGCGCTCTTCCTGGTAGCAGGGCACCACGATGCTCACCGGCGTGCGGCCGTCGCGCGAGACTGCAATTTCCGAGGAAATCGAGATGGCGGGCGGTTCGGTCGCCGGGTGGGTTTCGGCTGGCGAGATTTCCAGCCCCAGATACTGGGCCGCGCTCCCGAATTGTGCATGACCGAGAAAATCGGCGATCATGCCGCGCATGCGATCGAGATTGCGGTAGTGCCGCACTCGCTGGAGCAGTGGTGCAGCGACGCGCGGCTGGTCCGGGTCCAGCTCCCAGGCGTGGAAATACATGACGAACGGGTCCTGGCGCTCGCGCATCCAGCGCGCGACTTCCCGCCGGACAAATGCCTCGGGCAGCTGCCGGAAGTAATTGCCGCCAGCCACCGGGATCCGCTGCCCCAGCACCGTCGCGGTGCTCACGGGAAGCTCCTGGATCGGGCCGTGAGGCGTGGAATGCTGGTGGACAGCTTCGCGCCACTGCTCATCCGCGAATTCGCGGAAGAGCGGCGCCAGGCTGGAGTCGTACGAATAGCCTTCGGCAGCAAGCACGTCGAGCGCCCACAGGTCCTTCTTCCTGTACCAGAGCCGCGCCGCGCGGTGCCCCAGTACCGGGCGGCCGGAGGCGTTCTCGATGGCGGCCCGAGCCCGCTGGAGGTCGTCGCGGAACTCGCCCGGCGCAAGCCCGGAGGTGCTGCGATGGTCGTATCCCCGGCTGGCCACCTCATGGCCCCGGTCGGCGATCTCGCGCACCAGCTCGGGAGCCACTTCGGCAATCCAGCCCAGCACGAAGAAGGTCGCCTTCGCACCGGTCTCGTCGCAGAGGTCGAGGGCGGCACGGGTGCTCCGTTCCAGGCGCCGTTCGAAACGGTTCCAGATGCGGGGCTGGATCAGCCGCCCGAAGGCGTCAGCGTGGAAGAAGTCCTCCACACCCACGGTAAGGATGTGCCGCAAGCGAGCCTCGTGCTGGAGATGGCGACGATCGGTTGTGATCTGAGTCACCATTCCAGGGCGCAAGAGCGGGGCCAGAGTGTGTCGCTACCGCTGCAACTGCCGAAAGGGGCCAACAGCTTGGGATTACTGAGCCTGCGATGCGCCGGGGCGGTGCCACAACTGCGCGTCCATGTAGCGGCCCCGCAACAGCGCTCTGGTGGGGGATGCGGCAGGTTCGCAGCGCGGCTAGAATGCGCACCGACCCCTCGCACTCGAGCCAAGGAGCTTCGTGAGCCTCACCCGCTACCGCCGAACCAAGATCGTGGCCACCCTGGGGCCGAGCTGGGACACCCGGGAAGGCATGGTCGCACTGCTGGATGGCGGTGTGGACGTCGTGCGGATCAACTCATCGCACGGGACGCCCGAAATTCGGGTGAAGTGGATTCAGCAACTTCGCGAGGTGCTCTCTAAGCGGCAGAAGGAGGGCAAGTCCGCCGCGATCCTGGTGGACCTGCAGGGTCCCCGCATCCGGGTTGGGCGGCTCGACGCTCCCCTGATCCTGGATCAGGGCCAGAAGGTGGTATTCGCCCCTGCATCCAGCGCAGCGGTCGGGGAGATTCCCACGACCTATGACCGGCTCGCCGCAGACCTCCGTCCGGGATCCCGGATCCTCCTCGACGATGGGCTGCTTTCGGTGGAAGTGACCGGAATCGAGGGCGACCGGGTGAATGGAACGGTCCTGTTTGGCGGACAGCTCAGCAGCAACAAGGGCATTAACCTTCCCGGTGTGAATGTCAGTGCCCCCGCCATCAGCGAGCGCGACCGCGAAGAGGTTGCCCGCATGTCCGGCCTGGGCGTGGACTACGTCGCGATGTCGTTCGTGCGCCGGCCGGAGGACCTCACCAACCTGCGCGCGCTGCTGCCCAAGCATGTCAGGCTGATAGCGAAGATCGAAAAGGACACGGCACTCGAGAACCTGGCAGGCATTCTCGCGGTGACCGACGCCATCATGGTGGCCCGCGGCGACCTGGGCGTCGAACTCCCGTTCGAGGAGGTTCCCCTGGCGCAGAAGCGGCTCATCCGCGAGGCCAACCTCGCGGCCAAGCCGGTGATCACCGCCACTCAGATGCTCGAATCGATGATCCACGCCCCGCGGCCGACCCGGGCGGAGGTATCCGACGTCGCCAACGCCATCCTCGATGGCACCGACGCGGTGATGCTCTCGGCCGAGACAGCCATCGGGGAGTATCCGCTCAAGGCGGTGCAGGCGATGGTGCGGATAGCCGCCGAGCTGGAGCAGAGGCCCGCCCGCAGCGCCACGCTCGACCTCAGGCCGGGACGCGGAAGCGACGCAGATCCCCGGCTGGGCCGGCGCGAAAGCGATTACGGCGGAGCGCGCACCGAGACTGCCATTGCCGTGGCCACCTGCGCCGCCGCCGAGCTCATGCGGTCCCCAGTGATCGTTTGCTTCACTTCCAGTGGCTTCACTGCGCGCACCGTTGCCTCCTACCGCCCGGGTGTCCCCATCTTCGCCCTGACCACCGAGCCCGAGACTTTTCGCCAGCTGTCACTCATCTGGGGCGTGGTGCCTGCGCTGGTGGATCACCTTCCCACCTACGAGGACATGCTGCCGGAGGCACGGAAGCGCCTGCTCGAGGCCGGGCTGGCGGAAGCCGGCGACCGGGTGGTTGTCACCGCCGGTGTCCCGTGGGACCGTCCTGGCACCACCAACCTGCTCAAGGTTGAAACGGTCTGACCGTGCTGATCCGGATCCTCGGGACGGGCACGTCCTTCGGTGTTCCTCAAGTGGGATGCGATTGCGTGGTGTGCCGCTCATCGGATCCACGCGACTGCCGCACCCGCTCGAGTGTACTGGTCGAAACGGGCGGAGCCTCACTGCTGATCGATACTGCGCCGGAACTCAGGCTCCAGCTCGTCAGTGCCGGAGTCCAGCGCGTGGACGCGGTGCTTTACACCCACGAGCACGCCGACCACATCTCCGGAATCGACGACCTCCGGATCTTCTCTGCCCGCCATGGCAAGCCACTGCCGATCCACGGCCCGCCCGAGACGCTCGATCGGCTCCGCACGGCGTTCGCGTACATATTCGACGATGCGGTGCAGCCACCCGAGGGCACGTCCAAGCCGCTGCTGGCTCCGGCCCCGCTCAGCCCGGGCGTTGAGGCCAGCGTCGCCGGCGTACCGGTGCTTCCGATCGAGGTGGACCACGGGGATCTCCGGGTGTATGGCTACCGGATCGGGGCGTTTGCCTACATTACGGATGCCAAGCGGGTCACGTCCGAGGCGATGGAACAGTTGCGTGGCCTGGATGTACTGGTGCTGAATGCACTCTGGTGGCGGCCCCACCCCCGGCATTTCAGCATTCCCGAGGCGGTCGCCCTGGCGCAGGAACTTGGTGCTCGGCGTACGCTGCTCACTCATCTGACGCACGAGACGGGTCACCGAGAGCTGGCGGAGAAGCTTCCGCCCGGCATCGAGCCGGCCTTCGATGGTCTCGTGGTGGAGGTCGCGTGATCCGGCTTCATTATGGGCGCATGCTGCAGGACGGGCTGGACGGGGGCGTTGATGGCGAACGCGGGATCTCTCGCGAGCGCCTCGCCGAGCTGGCCCGCCGCTTCCCGGCGGTCCAGGGTGAAGTCCGCAGCCGCCGGGCTGCCGGCGAGTACGGCTTCTACGACCTGGTCCATCAGCAGGCTGCGGTCCGGGAGATCTCCGCATTTGCCGAGGGCATGGGTCAGGCGCACGACCACGTGCTGGTGCTCGGAATTGGCGGTTCCGCGCTCGGCACCAAGGCGCTGCTCAACGCCTTGCGGCCCGCAGCGTGGAATGAGCTGGGAGATGAGGCCCGAGAGTTCTATCCCCGGCTCACGGTGCTGGAGAATGTCGACCCAACTTCGGTGGCGGCGGCGCTCCGGCGGATCGACCCGCGCCGGGTGCTGGTCAACGTGATCAGCAAGTCGGGCGGAACCGCCGAAACGATGGCCCAGTACCTCGTTGTGCGGAACTGGCTGGAGGATGCACTGGGTCCGGCCGCCGCGCGGCATATAGTCTTCACCACCGATCCCGAACGCGGCGCATTGAGGGAAATTGCCGAGCGTGAGGGCATTCCGGCGCTGAGCGTGCCCGCGGGAGTGGGCGGGCGCTACAGCGTGCTCTCCCCTGTGGGGCTGCTCCCTGCGGCACTCGTGGGGATCGACATCGAGGCGCTGCTTTCCGGTGCCGGAGCAGCCATCGAGCGGGCCGAACCGGACGACCTCATGTCCAACGCTCCGGCGCTCTTCGCCGCGCTGCTCTGGGCCGCGGACGTGTGGCACGGAGGGCGGATCCACGTGCTGATGCCCTACTCCGACCGGCTGCGGGAGCTTTCGGAGTGGTTCCGGCAGCTCTGGGCCGAGAGCCTGGGCAAGGCCCGGGACCGGCGGGGCGCCGTGGTGAACGCCGGCCCCACCCCGGTTGGCGCGGTGGGAGCCACCGATCAGCACAGCCAGGTTCAGCTCTTCATGGAAGGCCCCTACGACAAGGCGATCACGTTCGTGCGGGTCGAGGACCCGGGTGAGGACGTGGCCATTCCGGTCATCGACGGAATGCCTGACGACCTCGCCTACCTCGGCGGCCACACCCTGGGGGAACTGCTGCTGGCCGAGCTGGATGCCACATCCTCTGCGCTGGCGCGCATGGGAAGGATGAACCAGATGCTGTCGATGCCGGACCTCGGCGCCGCCAGCGTCGGCGAGCTGCTGATGTTCCTCCAGGTCGCCTGCGGCTACGCCGGCGTGTGGTACAACGTGGATCCCTTCGACCAGCCCGGCGTCGAGCTGGGCAAGCGACTCACATTCACGGCGATGGGGCGGCCCGGATTCGACGAGCCACTGTTGCCCCGAGGCAGTGGTGACCAGGTCTGAGTCGGCTTGGCCCGCAGTTGCGGCGGGCGTAGTTTTCGTGGGCAGGGACTGGCACTAATACCTGACATGGACGGATCATGGCGTCGGAATTGATGCAGAAGCTTGTGGGAGCCTTCGATGGAGCTGTCACGCTGGCGAAGAGCGGCGTTCAGGTGCACGACGAGAAGCCGCTGCGTGGCATCGCCATGGACCAGCTGGTGTGGAAGGCGGTCTTCAGCGAGGAGGACGAGCGCGAGGCTGCGCGCTGGCTCCTGTGGGAGATAGGCCAGGCTCGAGGCGTCAGGCCGGCGTCGATCCATGAGCTCTACATCGCCCGGGGCAGGGGCGAGTGCTCCGGCTTTACGGTGCCCGCCATCAACATCCGCAGCATGGCCTACGATACGGCACGTGCGGTCTTCCGGGCCGCGAGGGCCGGCCGCGCTGGCGCCATCATAGTCGAGATCGCCCGCTCGGAGATCGCCTACACCGACCAGCGCCCGGCGGAGTACGTCTCGGTGATGATCGGCGCGGCGCTCCGCGAAGGCTGGACCCAGCCGCTGTTCATCCAGGGCGACCACTGCCAGGTGAATGCGAAGAAGTACTCCACCGACCCCGAGGGCGAGGTGGGCGAGGTCAAGAAACTCATAGCCGAGGAAGTGGCGGCGGGCTTTTACAACATCGACGTCGACACCTCGACGCTGGTGGACCTGTCGAAGGACACTCTGGCCGAGCAGCAGCGCGCCAACTATGAGCGCGCCGCCGAGATAACGCTTTTCATACGCGACCGGGAGCCGTCGGGGGTCACCGTGAGCGTGGGCGCCGAGATCGGCGAAGTGGGCCACAAGAACAGCACCGTGGAGGAGCTCCACGCCTTCATGGAGGGCTACCAGGCCGAGTGTGAGCGCCTGGGCATAGCGGACGGCATAAGCAAGATCTCGGTCCAGACCGGCACTTCGCACGGCGGCGTGGTGCTGCCCGACGGATCGATCGCGGAGGTCAAGCTGGACATCGATGCCCTGCGCGACCTTTCCCGCGTGGCGCGCGAGCATTACGGCCTGGGCGGCGCGGTGCAGCACGGCGCCAGTACGCTGCCGTCGAACGCATTCGGCAATTTCCCGCGGGTGGAGACGGCCGAGATCCACCTCGCCACCAACTTCCAGAACATCGTCTTCGATCACCCGGCGCTGCCTGGCGACCTTCGGCGCCGGATGTACTCGTGGCTGGATGAGAACGCCCAGGCCGAGCGCAAGGACGGCGACTCGGACGACCAGTTCTACTACAAGGCCCGGAAGAAGGCCATCGGGCCGTTCAAGCAGGACCTGTGGTCGCTGCCCCAGCAGGTCCGGGATGCGATCTCAGCAGACCTGGAGCGCACCTTCGCGTTCCTTTTCGAGCAGCTCAACGTCAACGGCACTGCCGACCTTGTGGACAGGTTCATCCAGGCCCCGATGCAGCACCACGCCTCGCTGGATCAGGTGCTGGTGCGGGCCGTTGATGACGCCGACGCGGGCGAGTAGGAGGTTATGGATGCGACGGAATGAACCGCGCGACATAGTGCTGGTGGAGCGGGGCGACGCTTCCGCCAAGTGGCTCTTCTGGGGCGCCCTTCTGGGTGCCGGACTGGCGCTGCTCTACGCGCCTCGCAATGGCGAGGAGACCCGCCGCGTGCTCCAGCGCAGGCTCTGGAAGCTCCGGGCAATGACGGAGGAAAAGATGGACGAACTGGTTCATCGGTTCGGCCCGGGCGAAGACCTGCCACCGTCCAGCGGCGAGTACGCGTTTGACGAAAGCATGGACGAGTTCGACTCCTCCGAGCCGCTGGATGAGCTTCCTGAGGCCGATGATAGCGAGCCGCCGTCCGCGCGGGAGGAACTGGAGCGCCGCCTTGCCGATGCCCGCGCACGCCGGCGCGCCGTGGCGGCCTCGGGCGAGCATGAGGAGCCGCTCGCCTGAGCCCGGACCGCCCCCGCGGGTGGCACCGCTCGCCGGTTGGATTCGTCAAGCGGGTCCTGCAGGCGGCTGACGAAAGCAACGTCCCCTTCCTCGCGAGCGGCCTCACCTTCGATGCGCTGCTCGCAGCGGTGCCCTTCGTGGTGCTGCTGCTGGTTGGGCTCACCCAGCTGCTCGAACTGCTCGCGCGCACCGGCCCCGACCCCAGGACCATCTTCCACGGCTTCCTGCCGCCCCACTCGCCGGGACTCGACGATCCCTTCGGCATGATAGAGTCGGTGCTGAGCGGGATCGCGGCCAACCGTGGCACCCTGTCGCTGGTGGCGGTCCCCGCGTTCATCTGGTTCAGCACCAGGCTCTTCGCCGGAGTGCGCACGGCGCTCAACCATGTGTTCGACGTGGCGGTCCGGCCCCGTCGGCACCGCAACTTCATGGTCGCGTTCCTCAAGTCCAAGGCGCGCGATGTGCTGATGGTCATCATCACGCTCTCGCTCTTCCTGCTCAACGCGGCGCTCACCGCCGGGCTGGCCTACGTCGCGGCCCGTGAGTGGCAGCTGGAGTCAGTGGCGTTCTTCGTCACAACACTGGGCCGCACCCTGGGCGAGTCGCTGACGGTGCTGTTCTCCGTGAGCCTGTTCTTCGTGGTCTACAAGTACGCGTCGGCGCGGAGGCTCCCATGGCGCACCGCACTCCTCGCCGCGACCTTCGCCGCAGTGATGTTCGAGCTGGCCAAGCGGGCCTATGCTTTCTACATAGCGAATTTCGCGGTGGCGCGGGCCGCCAGCGGCGACGCCAAGGTCGCCACCGTGGTGCTGTTCGTGCTGTGGATCCACTTCACAGCAATAGTGTTCCTGCTCGGAGGGGTGGTGGCGGAGACGTGGGAGATGCGCCGGATGCGAGGCCGCCAGCGGGCGCTGCTGGAATAGACGAAGGACACGAACTAGAGCTGGGAGCAAGGCTGCGCTGGGAACTCACCACGGAGCCACGGAGTTTCACGGAGGACTCCTTCTTGTTGTGGGTGCCATTTCCCGACGACGTAGTGTCCGGCACCCGGCTTGGTTTTCGGGCTCCGACCGGCTAGGTTTCCGATGCCCCAGGTCCGAAGGGCGCTGGCGCGCGAACCGCGTCAGGACCT
>LLBZ010015015.1_pt3 | contig 17146 bp, 16 predicted proteins | sample 1489421 | NCBI WGS metagenome assembly LLBZ01 (sample SAMN04092657, study PRJNA295927) | soil metagenome | biome: Soil prokaryotic community; feature: Bulk soil; isolation source: soil from tomato rhizosphere | host: tomato cultivar Moneymaker | place: South Korea | collected 2011-11-01 | reverse complement strand
TGCATCGGAGCGCCTCAACGGCGTAAAACAAAGCGGCTCACGGACGATCCGTGAGCCAACCTGGTACTTCCAAAGCAAACTACTGGTATCCTACAGCCCCAAGGATAACATGGTGAATATTTTGTGTCAAGAAAATCGAGGTAGGAATCAGGTAAGAAAATTACTGATGCTATAATCCCTCCAGAGGCTGCCATGAAAATACAAGTGATTTCCGTATGGATGATTTGCCTTCTGGCTGCGTGCCAGCCTGCCGAGACGTCCTCCTCGCCTGTGACAGGGACGATAAATACAGAGATCACACTGGCGCCGGATCAATCGGCTGCAGTGACAGGCACGGATCTCACCGTCACCTTTCATTCGGTCGTGAGCGATGAGCGCTGCCCGAGGGATGTGGAATGTGCCGCGAGCGGGCCTGTGACAGTTTCGCTCTCTGTCCAACAGGGCGATGGCACGCCTACCGATTTCACCCTTCAAACGTTCACCGACGTAGATGGACGTTCTCCAAACGTTCAATTCGAGGGAATCACCAACCGCGCCGAGGTGGGAAAATACATCATCCAGCTTGGCGGCGTCACTCCTTACCCACAAAACTCGACGACAAAGATCGAGGCGTCCGCATATCGGGTCACGGTTCTGATCCTGGACCAGTAGTTTTCAAAAAGGGCGATTTGAATTATGTCCAATCTTTCCCAGCTGATCTGGCAAGACCCCCAATGGCGTAACCAGGTGACGAAGTGGATCCACGCTGAGACAGAGCGCCAGGGTATCCACATCACAGGGGAGATCGAACAGCCACATGTGTACGCCTGGTCCACCGTACTGCATATCCCGACGGATCAGGGCAAGTTATTCTTCAAAGCCACTGCCCACGAGACCATCTACGAAGCCGCGCTGACGCAGTTACTCTCACACCTATACCCGGATTGCATGCCCGAATTTGTGGCGGTCGACGCCGGGCGCGGCTGGATGTTGATGCGGGATGGCGGCGAGCAGCTGCGTGCCTCCATCCGCCCGACAAAGGATATCTCCCCCTGGAAACCGGTCATTGCGCGCTATGCCGAAGTGCAGATCGGGTTGGCGGACCACGTTACAGAGCTGCTCTCCTTGCGCCTCCCTGACCACCGGCTGAGCGTGTTGCCGGTGCTCTTCAGCGAATTGCTAAAAGATGAGGAAAGCCTGATGATCGATCAGGAAAAAGGACTGACCGCCGCTGAATGGGGGCAACTAAAAAGCATGACTTCGCGCTTCGAACAGATTTGCAGCGACCTGGCTGGCTATGGCATTCCTGAGTCGCTTAATCATGGAGATTTCCATGATGGAAACGTTTTGCTCAAGGACGGCCGCATCACGTTCTTCGATTGGGGGGATGCAAGTGTAGCCCATCCGTTTGTCTCACTGAGAACATTTTTCGTCAGCGTTGAGATGGCTCTCCAAATTGATGATTATTCCTTAACACCTGAAATGGCTGCATTGTTGGATCTCTATCTGGTACCGTGGCAAAAATTTTCAGCGAGAGAGAAATTATTAGCAGCTTACCAGCTTTCAACGCCTGTGGCATCCATTGTCAAGGCGCTCGCCTGGCACCAAGGCATTACCAGGATGGAAGGTGCCCTACGCAAAGAATATGCCTGGATCGTACCGGAGCTCATGAGGGAATTTATGGTGTACGAAAAGATGCTGTCGGCTTAATAAAGAATCTCGACTTATCTGCACAGCCGATTTATAAAAAGGTTAGGCAAATGTTGAAACGCACCTTGGGTAAAAGCAAACTGGACGTCAGCGCGCTGGGCATGGGATGCTGGGCGATCGGCGGCCCGTGGACATGGGCGCAGCCAGGAAGAGAACCTTATCCCGCCGGCTGGGGCAATACAGATGACGACGAATCCATCCGGGCAATTCACGCCGCGATCGACATGGGTGTCAATTTCTTCGACACCGCCGCGAATTATGGAGCCGGTCACAGCGAAGTGATTTTAGGGCGCGCCCTAAAGGGCAAGCGCGACAAAGTCGTAATCGCCACCAAGTTTGGGCATATCGTCAACGAGCAGGCAAAGACCGTTTACGGAGACGCAGCTCAGATCATCAAGAACGTACGCATGGATGTGGAGAACAGCCTTCGCCGCTTGCAGACCGATTTCATCGACATCTATCAGTTACATGAGGGCGGCTACGACCCCAAACTGGCGCTGGAACTGCAATCCGTTTTGGAAGAGCTCGTTTTTGCGGGCAAGATCCACTGGTACGGCTGGAGCACGGATATTGTCAATAGCGCACGTGAATTTGCAAGCGGAGAGCACTGCACCTCCATCCAATTCCGCCTGAACGCCATCTATGACAACTCCGCGATGCGCAAGGTCTGCGCGGACTTTGACCTGGCAGGTATCAACAAAGACCCGCTCAATAAAGGGATCCTGACGGGCAAGTTCAATTCCACGTCCACCTTCCCAGAAAATGACATTCGTTCCCGGGAGAACTTCTCCAATCCTGAGACTGTCAAGCGCTTGAAAATTGCAGAGGACCTCCGTGACATCTTCACATCAAACGGGCGGACCCTGGCACAGGGCGCGCTGGCGTACATCTGGGCATTGGATGAACGCATGGTGCCTATTCCCGGATTCAAATCTGTGCAGCAAGTGACGGAAAACGCGGGCGCGATGCAGTTTGGCCCGTTGACGGAGTCACAGGTGGAAGAGGTTCAAGCGATTGTTGCGAAATATGAATTATAGTTGCCTGTATAAAATGGGCGGATGAATCGTGTAGAGAAAGGATGATGGATATGAATCATCAACTGACCTTGGGTAAAAGCGATCTGCGTGTGCCGCGCATGGGAATCGGGGCAATGGTCTGGGGTCAACCTAAGGGCATGGCGCGTTGGACTCCGGCACAATTGGCTTACGGCCCATCACATGGTACTACGGAAGAGGAAGAAGCGTTGAAGGTGAGTCTCGACGCAGGCGTGAATCTGATCGACACTGCCGCGATGTACAGCAATGGTTTTGCGGAGCGTCGTGTGGGTGAATTGGCGCGCGGCAAGAATGTTCTCATTGCAACCAAGTTCCCGCCTTCGCCTTTTAACAGAGAGGATGTTTTTCCGAAAGCTCTCCAAGATAGCCTCACTCGGCTGGAGCGTAGCTCGATCGATCTCTACCAACATCACTTTCCATCGAATCGGATATCTATCCCAAAGCTGATGAATCTCATGGCGGATGTAATTGAGGCGGGTAAAGTCAGAACTGTTGGAGTCAGCAACTATTCCGCTGAACAGATGCGCCTCGCTCACGCAGAACTTGCGAAACGCGGCATTCCACTTGCATCCAATCAGGTGCAATATTCACTGCTGTATCGAAAGCCAGAGGTCGATGGGGTGCTGGATGCCTGCCGTGAACTTGGCATCACCCTCATTGCTTACTCGCCGCTAGCCCAGGGAGCCCTGACTGGCAAATATTCCCCTGAGACAAAAGCCAGCGGGTTGCGTCGCTTCCTCCCAAATTTCAACAGGAAGGCTATGGAAGCTGTACAGCCAGTCCTGGAACTCGTTCGCCAGATCGGTGACCGCTATGGCAAAAGTCCCAGCCAGGTTGCGCTGCGCTGGCTGATCGAAAATGAGAATGTGCTTCCCATCCCGGGTGCGAAAAATAGCCGACAGGCGGCTGAGAATGTCGGTGCACTCTCGTTCTCGCTCACGCCAGAAGAGGTCGATATGTTAAGTCAGGCAACTATAGCTTGGCGTGTATGAGTGCATCGTGTTCATCCCGGGAATAAGATCTGTGCAACAGGTGACGGAAAACGCGGGCGCGATGCAGTTCGGCCCGTTGACTGAGTCACAGGTGAAAGAGGTTCAGACGATTGTGGGAAAGTATGAGTTGAGCATTTAGGTTACTTGAATTGAGGTCGAAAAGTGTCCACTCGTGTGTTTGTTAGATTTTGAATCTTTGTGCTCTCCGACAAAGGAAAGAGCAAATATTTCAGAGCCAGAGGGATGGTATTGCTGTGATTCGGTATCATCGAAGCTAAACTTATCTTAGGTATCTAGAATGGAGTTTCTAGCATTTCTTCTTCGAGCAAAACTGAAAACCTATGCGACCGGCGGGGAAGGCAATGAGCGGGATTTCGAGGATGGCACGCGTGAGATGTCTTACCGCGAAGGAGATTTCTTTTATCGCGACCGTTATTTTGGCTCTAACCCTTTTATTGGCGAGGAAGTGGTTTGGAGGAAAGGCAAAGTCATCTGGGCGATGAACTATTACGGGGCCGTGATCGATGAGGCGGTTCCTGCTGGAGATGTATATCGTTTCTTACAGAAATCGATGCAACAGGTCACGATAGAGCGCCCGTTTCGCGGGCCGAATGAGTACAGCGAGGGAGATTTCCGGTATCAGGACGAAAGTGAAGGGTATGTGAATCAATTTTCAGGGGAGGAAAAGATTTTCTTTCAAGACAGGCAGGTATATTTCCTGAAATACCACGGCGGAAAGGTGGGATAAATTTCATAGCATAGATTAAGATGTTAAGGCTTCCCTATGCAAAATCACATCATTGAAATCCGTTCCCTTAATCTCAAGCCTGGCAGCCGCGAGGAGTTTCACCGGCTTTACGTTGAAAGAGCGCTTCCTCTTCTCAAAGGTTGGAACTTTGATGTAGTAGCGCACGGTCCATCCCTGCATGATGAGAATACCTACTATGTTATTCGACGCTACGACAGTCTCTCGCAGCGCGAGCAAATGGAGGATGCTTATTACGCCAGCGATGACTGGAGAAAAGGTCCGCGCGAAGCGACGCTCGCTTTGATCGAGAGTTATACCGATGTTGTATTTGAAGTGGATGAGGTCACTCTGCAGGGCTTGCGACAAGACGGATAGCATCGACACGCCGAATATTTGATAAGCGCATGAATGGACTATAATGACTTTATAGTCCATTCATTTTATTCCCGGCAAGGGAGGCGCAATGGCGATCGACACCACTTCCACAAAAATCCTCGTGACCGGTGCGAACGGTTTTATTGGTCTGCATACCGTTTTGCACTTTTTAAAAGCTGGCTACAATCTATGTGCCACAGTACGGACAAAGGATCAAGGCGAAAGTGTCCGTCAAACGATTGCAAAACATACGGACACCCACAAGCTGGAATTTATCCATGCTGATCTGATGAGGGATGAAGGTTGGGATCAGGCCGCTACGGGCTGTGACTTTGTCCTGCACCTCGCCTCTCCCTTCCCCACCGACGCGCCAAAGGATGAGAATGAGCTGATCCTCCCGGCTCGTGAGGGGACCTTGCGTGTCCTGCGCGCTGCGCAGAAAGCTGGCGTCAAACGGGTTGTGCTGGTTTCATCGGTGGCAGCGATCACAGGTGGGCACGAGAGGGAGAACCGGACCTTCGACGAGTCGGACTGGACGGACATCGGCAAAACGGATTATGCGTATGCAAAAAGCAAGACCCTGGCGGAACAGGCGGCGTGGGAGTTTGTCAATAGCCCGGAGAACAGAAGCGGTATGGAGCTGGTTTCCGTCAACCCGTCCAATGTCTTTGGCCCCGTGCTGGATAACCGCCGTCATACCTCCACAGAATGGTTCGCGACTCTCCTCCTCCATCAAGTACCGGGCCTGACGCGTACCCAGCTCAATTTGGTGGATGTCCGCGACCTGGTAGAGATGATCGAGAAGGCGATGACCACACCGGAGGCTGCGAGCAAACGATTCATCGCAAACGGCGCGTCGATCTCATTACACAAATTCGCGCTCCTTCTGGACAAAAACTTCGCCAGCCGCGGCTATCGCGTCCCGACCCGTGTCCTCCCAAATTGGCTGGTCCGTTTCTTCGCCATCTTTGTCCCCAAGACGAAGCCGGTCGTGGATATGCTCGGCTGGGACTATTCCATGTCAACCGAACAAGCGCGGTCCATTTTGGGCTGGCAGGCGCGTCCCTATGAGGAGACGATCCTTTCTATGGCTGAGAGCCTGATCGAACAGGGCATGGTATGACCTCTTTTTCTTTGATATAAGGTTCCCATGAATCACTTTGTCGAAATCCGTTCGTATAATTTGAAACCCGGCACACGCCAGGAATTCCACCGCCTCTTTCTCGAAGAAGCCTTTCCCATGCTCCAGCGCCGGGAGGTGGATGTGGTCGCCTATGGACCGTCTCTCCACGACACGGACTCTTACTTCCTCATGCGCCGCTACGACAGTCTCAGCCAGCGTGAGGAAAGTGAGAATACTTTTTATGGGAGCGACGAATGGAGGCAGGGTCCGCGTGAGGCCATCATTGCTTTGATTGAAAGCTATACCGAGATCGTGCTCGAGCTGGATGATGCGACCCTGCATGGGCTGCGTGGAGTTCAGGCTGGCAAGTAGAAGCAAAACGACCGCCTCATCGGCGGTCGTTTTGCTTCAGGACTTCTTCCCGTGGAAACAACTTCTGATTACAGATAGCTTTACCTCATTCCAGAGTCGGGGTGGTGAGAATGCCACAGCCTATGCCATTGTAGGTAAAATCATTCACGACGACGCCATCCAGACTGGCAACGACGCGTGCCGGGAAGCTGATGTCGTTCGGGATCACACAGGTCAACAGGGAAGAATTCACAGAATTGACATTACATGTAGTTTCCTTGTCGGCGATTGATACCTGCAACGTGCTCTCTGTTAGGTCGGGGGAAGGCGCGAGGATCCTGAAATTGATCAGCTTAGTGCCCAGGTCGCACATCGACACCGTCCCATCAAGCAATGGTTCTGACATGACGACCACTGTGGCAGAAGGGACTTCTGTTGGAGGGCTTGTCCGAGTAGGCCGTACTCGACGCGTGGGGGTGGCGGTGGGAGTCGACGTAGGCCTGGGGGTAGCCGTGGGCACAACTACGAATCCGCAAACTTGCGCTTCCAGCTCATCGACCGAGGCGCCATAAAGCTCTGAAGCGGTTCCGGAGATGGCTATTTGGTGCTCTGATTCATCCCGGCACACGTAGACGCAATCCGCGCCCTCCTGGGTGCTGTAAAGCCGGGACTCGTTACCATCCCGTGCGAAGAATCGATACTCGACATAATTCCGACAGCTCAACCCATTACTATAGGTAATGGGTTCGTTTGCATAATTCTTGCACATCGTCAACAGGATGGTAGACAACAACAGGAAGAACTTCGTTTTCCCAGGCATGCGACCTCAATTTCAAGCGAATTTTCGCAATGGGGCGGCTTAGTCGCTTTAGTATAGAGCATATTTTCCTTCAATTCAATGGCAATTCAATTGCCCTTTTGGCTAGCTCGCGCCCGGCGTTCCTTGCTCCAGAAAGGCAAGCAGAAGGTGCAATTCGCAAGTTGCTTGGGGAATTTGAAGAGCGTGTGGGGGAAATCCCTACACGAAGATCAAGATCACGTGATGTAAAATAAAAAAGCCAAGTGATTTTGTCTTCATTGCTCATTCCATCCCGGGCTTTTCTTCGCTGCTACTCTATTTCCACGCCACACTTTTTGAGCCGCTTCGTTATTAATGAATATCAGTGGATTAAAGCATCCACGAAAAGGAGTATGCCCATGTTTAAGAAACCTGATGAAGAATATATAAAAGAGGGAGCAGAGAAAGTCACGCCGAAAGACATCCAGACGGTGGACGAGCGCTCTGCAGAGATCAATAAAAAGTTCAGCGCACGCGGCCCGCTAAAACGCTTTATTGAGGATGGTAAGGTCCTGACTGCTCTGGTCAGGGACTGGCGGGCCGGAAAATACCGTCAGGCGCTCTATGGAACGATCGCGGCGGTCGTGTTCGCTCTGATCTATGTCTTCAATCCATTGGATCTTGTTCCCGATGTGCTGCCATTCCTCGGCGTGTTGGACGATGCCACGGTGATCGGTGCGCTGCTGATGCTGGTGGAACGGGATCTTAAGAAATACCGAAGCTGGAAGGAAGGACAGTTGATGACCGATAACACGCAGCGCTGATCCTCTCTGTTTGATATGGCATTGCGTTCCTTATAAAGATGTTTCCAGGAAAGGTGAGATCATGCCAAATAAAGTCATTGTCCTTACGGATGCTTCATCCGGCATTGGGAAAGCGCTCGCCGTGGATCTGGCGAAAACGGGCGAGGCCGTAGTGATCGTAGCCCACGATGCCGGGCACGGGCAAGCCATGCTGGAAGAGGTCGGGTTGAAGGCGCCCAATGCAACCGTCAATTTGCAATTGTCCGACCTTTCTATTCTTTCGTCTGTACGGAATCTGTCGGAGATCCTGAAATCAAAATATCCAGCGATCGATGTATTGATCAACAATGCGAGCGTTTACACCAAGAAGCGCACGGTCACCGTGGATGGCTTCGAAGAGATGTTTGCTGCCAACTATCTCGGTCCATTCCTGTTGACAAATCTACTACTGGACCCGATTCAGGCAGCTGCCGGGGCGAATGGGTCCGCCCGTATCCTGAATGTCACCGCGCCCTCGACCGTCCCGTTGAACTTTGATGACCTGCAAAGCGAAGGAAATTTCGCCGCTTCGAATGCCTTTGGGGCTGCGCGAACGGCAATCCTTTTATTTACCCTGGAGCTGGCGCGGCGGCTGGAGAACACGGGCGTCCGCGTGAACGCGATCGACGCCGAGTCGATGAACGAAAGCTTCTTCCTGACGCGGCTCTTTAAACGCTCTTCCCCAGAAGAAGCTGCCACGAACATCGTACAGGCATCTGTTGCGCCCGAATTTGAAAAGGCCACAGGCAAATTCATCCACACTGGGAAGGAGATCGAAGTCCCCAACTATGCCCACGACCGTGATGCCGGGCAAAGGTTGTGGGAGATCAGCGAGCGGCTTAGCGGCCTGGAAGCCACCAAAGGGGAAACCCCAATTAACGATCCGCATCTCAAATAAGAGGATCCATGCATTAAGGAGAATTGCCTATGAAAATAGGAGTGCTAGGCTCTGGCATGGTAGCACAGGGACTCAGCGCGCGTCTGGCAGAGCTGGGACACAACGTGGTGATCGGCACGCGTGACGCGGATAAGTTGAGAGGCTGGCAATCCTCCAATCAACGCGTGCTCATCGGTTCGTTTGCTGAAACCGCTGCGCACGGCGACATAGTCATCAACGCGACCAACGGTGCAGGCTCCCTGAGCGCGTTGACCATGGCCGGGGATGAAAACCTGGCCGATAAGATCCTGATCGACGTCTCCAACCCGCTGGATTTTTCAGATGGTTTCCCTCCCTCGCTGACGGTCTTTGGCAAAGATTCGCTCGCCGAGCAAATCCAGCGTGCCTTTCCGATGACGAAAGTGGTCAAAACTCTGAACACCGTGACCGCCCGCGTGATGACACATCCGCTGGAGATCGCAAACGGCGATCACCACGTCTTCATCAGCGGGAACGACGCGGATGCGAAAAACCAGGTAACGGAGCTGCTCCGGTCCTTCGGCTGGATCAATGTCTTCGACCTCGGCGACATATCCACCGCGCGAGGCGCCGAAGCCTATGTGTTGTTGTGGGTGAGACTGTACGGAGCGTTGAATACGAGCATGATCAATGTAAAGATCATGAAGTAAATCATCGCCTGTACAATTACAATCTATAAACCATTTTTGTTTTAGAAACCATACAGCCCGTGCTTTGGCACGGGCTGCAGGCTCAGAGAGGAGAAGAAACTTTTTATTGAGGGGGAAGAAGCACCGCATCGATCACATGGATCACGCCATTGGTGGTTTCGATATCGGTGATGATGACTTCGACATTATCGTTCAGGAAAACCTTGCCATCTTCCACGCTGATATCGGCATCCTTGCCCAGGACAGTGGTGGCGCTATCCAGCCCGACTACGTCATCTGCCATCACCTGACCCGGGACCACATGATAGAGCAGGATGTCGGTCAGTTGCTGCTTGTTCTCAGGCATGAGCAGGGTCTCGAGTGTGCCTTCCGGAAGAGCAGCAAATGCATCATCGGTGGGGGCAAACACCGTAAACGGTCCTTCCCCTTTCAGCGTGTCAACCAGCTCTGCAGCCTGGACGGCAGTCACCAGAGTAGTGAAGCGACCATCGGCAACCGCCGTGTCTACAATATCCATGGCTTCCCTCGCTGTTTCCTCAGAAGGAGGCAGGAGCACGGAGTCGATCACGTGGATCACGCCATTGGAGGCTTCAACATCGGTAATAATGACCTGGGTCGTTTCATTCAAGTACACGTTACCCATATCCACCTTGATATCGATCTGTTTTCCCTCGAGGGCCGTATCTGCCATCTGGCCATCGAGTCCGGCTACATCTGAAGCCATCACTTTGCCGGGAACGACATGATAGAGCAGAATGTCGGTGAGCTGCTGCTTGTTTTCAGGCAGGAGCAGACTGTCGAGAGTGCCTTCCGGGAGAGCCGCGAAAGCCTCATCGGTGGGCGCAAACACAGTAAAGGGACCTTCACCGCTCAATGTCTCTGCCAATCCGGCAGCCTGGACCGCGGCGACCAGCGTCGTGAATCTGCCATCTTCAGCAGCAATTTCCACAATGGTCCTAGAAGCAGGTTCCTCCATGGGCGCCTCGGTCGGTTCAGGCGTGGCGGTGGGCTCGGGCATGGACGTGGGAGCAGGGGTGCTGGTGGAAGGGGAAGCACACGCCGCCAAAACCAAAGTGAATACAACGAACAGGAACGCAAACCTTGTTTTCATCTCTTTTACTCCTAAATTCTGTTTAATATTTGTCCAGGTTTTGTCCAGAACATGTACATATTTTACAGGTTTTGCACAGGTTGTCAATAGAAATTATGGGTTATTAAGAAACTCTAATACACCCCTCCCCATTAGGAAACCGCTCCAAAGTTGGGAGCGATTTCCTTTATTTTACTTTTGCCAGGCTAAACTTTTCTTTGCCGATGCGGTAATTTCCGTTGTGCTTTATAACCTGCTCGACCAGATCTTCCGGGATATCCACCAGCGTATGTTTGTCCTCGATGCGGATCTTCCCGATCGAATAGCCGGGGATATTGGCGTGAAATGCAATCGTGCCGACGATGTCGTTCGGACGGATGCCATGCATCTTGCCCTTGTTCAGCTTCAGCCGGACCATGCCCTCCTCATGCGAGCCATCGCGGCGGGAGCGTGTGCCGCCTTCTCTCCGCTTGCCGTCACGCCGCTCGGATGGTCCTCGCTTGCCATCCCGTTCCGCGCTTCTATCACGTCTGTCTGATTTGACTTCTTCGATCTCTGCGATCGGTCTTTGTTTTTCGTCGGCGCGGGCGATCTTTAGGGCCGCCGCCGCCACGTTCAGCGGGTCATTCCCTGCCTCGACCAGCTCCTGTACCATCTCGAGCTCGCGTTTGAAACGCCCGCGCCCGAGCCAGACCCTTACTTTCTCGATCACATCCTCCTCGCGATGACGATGGATCTCGGCAACGGTCGGCAATTCCATCTTTTTGATGGGTTGTTTCGTCAGAGCCTCCACTTCGCGCAGGCGGCGCTTCTCGCGCGGCGAGAGCAACGTGATGGCCACACCGGCCCGGCCGGCGCGGCCCGTCCGCCCAATGCGATGGACATAGACTTCGGCGTCATCGGGCAGGTGATAATTGAAGACGTGAGAGATGTCTTCGATGTCCAGCCCGCGCGCCGCGACATCCGTGGCCACCAGCACTTTCAGCTGGTTGGCGCGGAAGCGTCCCAGCACACGTTCGCGCGCGTTCTGGTCGAGATCGCCGTGGATCGCCTCCGCAGGGATGCCGCGCACGACGAGCTCATTCGCCAGGGTGGCGGTCTCGGCGCGGGTGCGGGCGAAGATCAGAGCGCTTCTGATCGGCTCGACCTCGAAAAGGCGCGTCAGCGCGTTGGTCTTATCGGCCTCATGCACGAGGTAATAGCGTTGTTCTGTCGAAGCCAGGGTGAGGGTATCGCGTTTGATGTGGACGTGCTGCGGCTCACGCATGAAGCGGTTGGCAAGCGATCGGATGCGCGGCGGCATGGTCGCGGAAAATAACGCGGTTTGCCTCTCGGATGGAGTCTCCGCCAGGATCTTTTCCACATCCTCCATGAAGCCCATGTTGAGCATTTCGTCCGCCTCGTCCAGCACGAGGGTACGCACGTGTTTGATGTTGAGGGCGTTGCGCTCGATCAAATCGAGCAGGCGGCCAGGTGTGCCCACCACCACGTCCACGCCGCGGTTGAGGCGCGAGATCTGCGGTCCATAGGGTTGACCGCCATAGACGGCGAGGATGCGTACATCCAGATGCTTCCCATAGACGGTCATAGAATCGGCGACCTGCAGCGCAAGCTCGCGCGTGGGTGCAAGGATCAAGGCTTGCACATAACGCCCCGGCGTAAAGTTTTGAAGAATCGGAAGGGCAAAGGCAGCCGTCTTGCCGGTGCCTGTTTGCGCCTGCCCGATCACATCTGCCCCTGTGAGCATGATCGGGATGATGGCAGCTTGGATCGGGGTCGGCTCGGCATAGCCCAGCCCGGTGATCGCCTGCACAAGCTCTTCGCGCAGGTGTAGAGATGCAAAATCGGTTGTCATCTTAATCCTTATAACGTGGCTGCGAGAGGAATGTTCTTTGCAAAGAGCAGCTCCGGTGCGAGAAGGTTACTTCGTCGCAATCCCCCTCGCAACAACATGAGGTGGGGACGTTTCGACGACTTTGTCTGGTTTCTGCTTGCCAACCAGAGCCTGCTTTTCAAGCAAGGCTCGCCCAACAAAAAAGCCCGACGTAACATTCACCGGGCCACGCTCACTTCCTTCGGAGTCTCAAAACAATTCCCAAAAAATATTCTCTTAAAAGAGTAGCCGGAGTATAACATGACAGTGTGGGAAACAATTGTTCGTATACTGTAATTTGAAATTCGAACAAAACCAGCGTAGAATGGGGACGTCAAAGAGGAGCGCGGCATGGATACTATTCAGCCCGGGCAGATGCTCGGTCCCTATCGCATCATCAACCAGGTAGGCAGGGGCGGCATGGCGACGGTATATAAAGCCTACCAGCCCTCCGTCGACCGTTACGTGGCAATCAAGGTCCTGCCAAGCCAGCTTGCAGAGAGCCGGGAGTTCGCGACCCGCTTTCAGCAGGAGGCGCGCATCATTGCCAAGCTGGAACACCCGCACATTCTACCGGTCTTCGATTATGGGGAAAGCGACGGTGTAGCCTACTTCGTCATGCGCTATATGGACGCAGGCACTCTCAAGGAAAAGATGATCGAGGGCCGACCGCTTCCTTTGCAGGAAATCGACCGGTTATTCACACAGCTTGCGAATGCGCTGAGCTATGCACACAGCAAAGGGATTGTGCATCGCGACCTGAAGCCCGCCAACGTTCTCATCGATTCCCATGGGAATGTGTTCCTGACCGATTTTGGGATTGCCAAGCTCCTGGAAAGCGCCTCGCCGCGCCTCACCCAGACCGACGCGATCATGGGGACACCGGCCTACATCAGTCCTGAGCAGGCCCAGGGACAAACTGTCGATCAGCGCTCCGATATTTATTCACTTGGCATCATCCTGTATGAAATGGTCACGGGCAGTGTTCCCTTTACTGCGGAAACCCCTCTGGCGGTCCTCTTTAAGCATATCAGTGACCCGTTGCCTCCGCCTTCCCTCGTCAAGCCGGATATCCGCCCGTCCATCGAGCAGGTGCTCCTCAAAGCGCTGGCAAAAGACCCCCGCGACCGCTTTGCCACCGCGGCAGAATTTGTGGCCGCATGGGAGCGAGCTCTGCAAACGGCAGGGCATGTGACGGAATCAGAGACCATCCCACCACCGCGTCCCCAGGCGGGCGCTCCGACTCCGTCCAAGCCGCTCACCATGACGAAGACCGCGACCAAATCCGGACTGCCGACCGTATGGATTGTTGGATGCGCGGTGGCCGCCTGCGCTCTCTTTGGATTGGGAGGGGTGGCTTTGATGGCATCCAGCTTGCGCGGTTCGTCCACGCCTACATCCCCACCTCCCACCCAAACAGCACAGGTCATTGCCCCGACGAACACCGACTTGCCCCTTCCAACCGCGACGGCTGTCGTGATCAATACCGGCGAAACCCTGCTCGCAGACGATTTTAGCAATGACGGGAATTGGGGCACTCTGACAGATACAGACAGCTCCGTGGAATATGAAAGTGGTACGCTGAACATGCAGCTTTTCCGCGAAAACTTTGTTGTCTGGAGCACGCCCAATGACGAAGACTACCGGAACGTTCATCTGGAAGTGACGGTCACAACTAACGATACAGATCCCACCACGGCTTATGGCTTCATCTGCGCCCAGCAGACAAAGAGCTGGTCTTTCTATTATCTGGCAGCCACCCCTGCCGGAGAATATGCCATTATCCGGGCGACAGACGGTGAAGACGATGTCTTCCTCACAGGGGATGGGAAATGGGCCGATTCCGATCAGATCGCCTATAAAGCCGCTTCCTATCGCGTCAGCGCGGACTGCGGCAATGGCAGGCTAACGTTATACGTGGATGGGAAACAAATCGCTTCTGTGACCGATAACACCTACGGGACCGGGCGAGTCGGCCTGTTCGCCTGGAGCGGAGACGAGGCGCCTTCCGCGGATGTGAACTTCGATGATTTTGTCCTGACAGCCCTGGAATAGAATTCAGAATCCTAACAGGAAAACGGCGGACTGCACGCAGCGCTGAATGCAGTCCGTCGTTTTGATTTATTACGTTCATTCTCTTCTCTCTCTTCCTCCAGTCCATTCTCTAAAAATTCAACTTGTGGTTAAATCAACCCGATATGGATTCAAAAACTCTTTCTGTGCTCGAATATCCAAAAGTTCTCGATCGGTTGAAAACGTTTTGCGATTTCTCCGCTTCGATGGAGCTGGCGCTCTCTCTCGAACCCACCGATTCCTACGACCTGGCCCTGACCCGTCTCGAGGAGACAAGCGAGGCGCGTAAGTTATTCTCTATTCAGGATCTTGGCATCGGCGGCGCGCATGATATCCGCGCCGCGGCAGACCTGGCGGCGCGCGGCGGTGTGCTCGATCCGCAACAGCTGCTGGATATCAAATCGACGCTGATCTCCTCCCGCGAGCTTAAGAAATCGCTCGAGCGCAAAACGGATGAATACCCGCGTCTCGCGCAGCTTGCAATGGGGCTGGCCGAGTCGCATGGGATTGTCGATTCGATCTCGCGCGTCCTCTCGGAGCGCGGCGAGGTGCTGGATTCTGCTTCTCCTAAGCTTGGGACGCTGCGGCGTGAGATCAAGATCGCGCACGACCGTCTCATGTCCCGGCTGCAGCGCTATCTCACGGAATCGGCGAACAAGCTCCAGGAGCCGATCATCACCCAGCGCGATGGGCGGTACGTCATCCCCCTGCGTGCAGAGTTCAAAGGGCAGATCAAAGCTATCGTCCACGATCAATCGTCGAGCGGCGCGACCCTGTTCGTGGAACCGCTGCCCATCGTGGAGTTGAACAACACGGTGCGCGAATTACAGCTCCAGGCACGCGACGAGGAACGGCGTATCCTCTATGAGCTCTCCGCGCAAATTGGCGAATACCGCGACGAGCTGACCTACGGCGTAGAAAATCTCGCTATGCTCGACCTGATCTTTGCGAAGGCGAAATACGCGGACGAACTCAAGGCAACTGCACCGATGTTGCATAAGTTAGAAGCCAGAAGGCAGAAGGATGAAAAACAGTCGCAAGCTGGAAATCGTCTACCCTCCATTCGATTGATCCAGGCGCGCCACCCTCTGCTCGATCCGCAGACCGTCGTACCGATCGATGTCGATCCGGCGCCGGGTACGCGCGCCATTGTCATCACCGGTCCGAACACCGGCGGCAAGACTGTTTCACTGAAAACCGTTGGACTGCTCGTGTTGATGACGCAGAGTGGCTTGCACATCCCGGTCCAGAGCGGCTCGGAGCTGCCGTGCTTCCAGGCGGTCTATGCCGATATCGGCGATGAGCAGTCGATCGAGCAATCGCTCAGCACGTTCAGCGGTCATATCACGAACATCATCCGCATCCTCAATCAGATCGATCACCGCTCGCTCGTGATCTTCGATGAGCTTGGCGCGGGCACCGATCCGCAGGAGGGCGCGGCGCTGGCACGCGCCATCCTGAGCTTCCTGCTCGAGACAGGCTGCACGACTCTGGTGGCGACGCATTACCCGGAGCTCAAGGCATTTGCACATTCCACGGAGGGCGTTGTCAACGCGTCTTTGGAGTTTGACATCAAGACGCTGCGACCCACCTATCACCTGACCATCGGTCTGCCCGGGCGCTCCAATGCCTTGCTCATCGCCCAGCGGCTGGGTCTGCCCCAGCCAATCATTGAGTCTGCAAAAGGCGAGATCAACCCAGACGACCTGCGCGCCGACAAGCTTCTCGACGACATCCGCAAGGAACGCAACCGCACCTCCCGCGAACGCCAGAAATTGGAAAAGGCTCGCGACCGGCTCGAAGCGCAAACCAGAGAGATCGAAAAGCGCCTGGAGAAGATCGAAGACGAGCGTCGCGAAGTGCTCGCCAAAGCCCGCGCCGAAGGCGAGCTGGAAGTTGCGATATTAAAAAGAAATATCGACTCGCTCAAGTCACAGCTAAAGAAAGCAAAGCAGCCGCTTGATGCGATCAAGACTATTGAAGAGAAGATTGAACAGGTCGAGCGAAAAATCGAAGCTCCCGTGGAAAGGAAAGCCGATCAGTCTCTGGTCTCTGGTCTCCAATCTCTAAAATTAGGCGAGCGTGTCACTGTCAGTACTCTCAATACTGAGGGAGTGATAACCGCCTTGGGTGAGTCAGATGCGGAAGTTCAAATCGGGAGTCTACGGGTACGTGCGCGATTGACGGATCTTGGAAGAAGGTCGGGTGAACCGTCTCCAGTCCCCAGTAATCAGCCCGTAGACGATAGACCAACGACTTCAGCCATTCGCCCAAAGGGATCACCTTCTGGTTCCTCTCCAGGCATCGAATTGAACCTGCGCGGCAAACTCGTCGAAGAGGGACTTGAGGAGCTGGATCGTTATCTCGAAAAAGCGTACTCCTCCGGCTTGTTGTTCGTGCGCATTGTCCACGGCAAGGGAACGGGGAGGCTGCGCGAAGCCGTCCGCAACGCATTGAAGTCCAGCCCGTATGTCGCCTCCTTTGAGGAGCCCAAAGACAATGAAGGCGGCGCCGGCGTGACGGTTGCTAAAATGGCGAAATGAAATGTCACACCTGCACTTGCATGCCGGTGCACACTTGCCACGGGCGCA
>LLBZ010010941.1_pt7 | contig 17176 bp, 14 predicted proteins | sample 1489421 | NCBI WGS metagenome assembly LLBZ01 (sample SAMN04092657, study PRJNA295927) | soil metagenome | biome: Soil prokaryotic community; feature: Bulk soil; isolation source: soil from tomato rhizosphere | host: tomato cultivar Moneymaker | place: South Korea | collected 2011-11-01 | reverse complement strand
AAAATATTCTGCGCGGGTACTTAAAACAGGCTCCAAGTATAGCGACACGACGCAGTGTTTTCTGGTAATTTCGCATGCGCGACAATTTTCATAAAAACAAGTAAACCAATCCACGGCTAAAACGTTAACCGTTGGCTACAAATCGATAGCGTTCGACAACCAGTCCTTACCTCCGCCCTACTCGTCAAATGAACAAGAAATCCATCGAGATTATCAATGTGCTGTCTCTGCGCGGACCGAACATCTGGACCTACCGGCCGGTCATCGAAGCCTGGGTCGATATCGGCGATCTCGAAGATGCGCCGTCCAATACCATTCCCGGTTTTTATGAACGCCTGAGCGCCTGGCTGCCGGGCCTGGTCGAGCATCGCTGCGGCGTCGGCGAGCGCGGCGGCTTCCTGCTGCGGCTGCGCGAAGGCACCTGGCCCGCGCACATCATGGAGCACGTGATGATCGAGCTGCAAAACCTGGCCGGCGTGCAGACCGGTTTCGGCAAGGCGCGCGAGACCGGCAGGCGCGGCGTGTACAAGGTCGCGGTGCGTGCACGCTACGAAGCGGTCGGACGCATCGCGCTCACCGCCGCGCGCGACATGGTGATGGCGGCGATCGAAGATCGTCCGTTCGACGTTGCCGCCACAGTTGGCGCACTGCATGAACTGGCCGATTCCGTCGCGCTCGGCCCCAGCACCGCCAATATCGTCGATGCCGCCACCGAGCGCCGTATTCCCTCGCTGCGCCTGAACGAGGGCAACCTGGTGCAGCTTGGCTACGGTGCGCGCTCGCGCCGCATCTGGACCGCCGAAACCGAGTATACCGGCGCGATCGCGGAAAGCATCTCGCGCGACAAGGACCTGACCAAGAGCCTGCTGCATTCATGCGGCGTGCCGGTGCCGGAAGGCCGCATCGTCGACAGCCCGGACGACGCCTGGGATGCCGCGCAGGACATCGGCACCCCGGTGGTGGTCAAGCCGTCCGACGGCAACCACGGACGCGGCGTATCGACCGACCTCAGCACCCGTGAAGAAATCGAAGCCGCCTACCGGCTGGCCGATGCGGAAGGCAGCGAAGTGATCGTCGAACGCTTCGTGCGCGGCAACGAGCACCGGCTGCTGGTGGTCGGCGGCAAGATGGTCGCCTGCGCGCGCGGCGAAATCGCGACCGTGACCGGCGACGGCGCAAGCACGGTTGCACAACTGATCGACAGCCAGATCAATACCGATCCGCGCCGCGGCCTGACCGAGGAATTCCCGCTCAACCGGGTGCTGCTCGACGAAGACCCGGCGGTGCGCCTCGAACTGACGCGCCAGGGCCTGACGCCGGATGCGGTACCGCCGGCCGGCAAGCAAGTGCTGATCCAGCGCAACGGCAACGTCGCTTTCGACGTCACCGACGATGTGCATGCGGATGTGGCCGCCGCTGCGTCGCTGGCTGCGCGCATCGTCGGACTCGACATCGCCGGCGTCGATCTGGTCGCGGAAGACATCTCCCGCCCGCTCGGCGAGCAGTGCGGCGCGATCGTCGAAGTCAACGCCGGGCCCGGCCTGTTGATGCACCTGAAACCGGCGAACGGGAAGCCGCGTCCGGTCGGCCGCGCCATCGTCGACCACCTGTTTCCACAGGAGGAAAGCGGCCGCATTCCTATCGTCGGCGTCACCGGCAGCCGCGGCAAGACCATGGTCGCGCGCCTGATCGCACGCATATTGAAGCTGCACGGTGCGCATGTCGGCCTGGCCTGCAGCGACGGCCTGTTCCTGCGCCAGCGGCAAATGGACCGGCACGACAGCGCCAACTGGCAGGCGGCGAACCGGCTCCTGATGAACCGCGCGGTGGACGCCGCCGTGTTCGAACACGGCTTCCGCTCGATTCTGACCGAAGGCATTGCCTACGATCGCTGCCAGATCGGTGTGGTCACCAATATCGCCGAACATGCCAGCCTGCCCGACCTGTTTGTCGACGACGCCGACCAGATGGTCAAGGTAGCGCGCACCCAGGTCGACATCGTGCTGCCGGACGGCGTCGCGGTATTGAATGCCGCCGACGGGCGCGTGGCCGATATGGCCGAGCTGTGCGACGGCAGCGTGATCTTTTTCAGTCTGTCGCCGGACACGCCGGCGCTGGCGCGTCATTGCGAACAAGGCGGGCGCGCGGTGTTCGTGCGCGACGGCTGGGCTGTGCTGGCGAGCGGCGCCAGTGAGTCGCCGCTCATCGAACTGGCGGCACTGGCGATCGACGACCTGGACCAACGGCCCTTCATTACCGAAAACATTCTGGCGGCGGCAGGTGCGGCGTGGGCGCTCGGGATCGGCGCCGATGTGATCGGCGCGGGGATCGAGACGTTCAACTATGGAGCGGTCGGCGTTGCGGCCATATGAGGCATCACGATGAAACCGGAGTGGTGCAAACCGGATGAGTTGCAGGGTGCGCATCTTTTGCGCAAGTCCTGACAAAAAACGACCGGTCATCGATAGACAGGCCGAATAGAAAAGCGCGGTTGCGGATGCGGGCGGTACGGACAGCCCCTGCGACAGCCGTATAAAAAAGGGAAAGCATTCATGGAAATCTCGCGTATCCGCGCCTTGCGCGGACCCAATCTGTGGAGTCGGCATACGTCGATCGAAGCTGTCGTGACATGTGCCGCGGCCGAGCGCGACATCGACGTGCTGCCGGAATTCGAAACGCGGCTGCGCGCGCGTTTCCCCGGCATCAAATTCCTCGATCCGGCCAGCCCCGGCCATCCGTTCTCGATCGCGCATGCGCTCGAATCGGCGGCGCTAGGCCTGCAGGCGCAGGCCGGCTGCCCGGTGACCTTCAGTCGCACCATCGAAACGGTGGAGCCCGGCACCTACCAGGTAGTGGTCGAATACGCCGAGGAAGCGGTCGGACGCCTCGCATTTGAACTGGCGCAGACGCTGTGCCGCAGTGCGTTCGATGACACGCCGTTCAACCTGCAGCAGGCGCTGTCGAACCTGCGCGAGCTGGATGAAGACATCCGTCTCGGCCCCAGCACCGGCGCCATCGTGCAGGCCGCGTTGGCGCGCGGCATTCCGTACTGCCGCCTGACCGAAGGCAGCATGGTGCAGTTCGGCTGGGGTAGCCGCCAGCGCCGCATCCAGGCTGCCGAGACCAGCCGCACCAGCGCGATCGCCGAATCGATCGCGCAGGACAAGGAACTGACCAAGATGCTGCTGAACGCCGCCGGCGTGCCGGTGCCGCACGGCCGCTCGGTTGCCGATGCGGAAGACGCATGGAAGGTCGCCTGCGACATTGGCGGCCCGGTGGTGCTCAAGCCGCGCGACGGCAACCAGGGCAAGGGCGTGGCGGTCAATGTCAAGACCCGCGAAGAAGTGCTGGCTGCGTTCGCCGCCGCGCAGGCGATCAGTTCCGAAGTGCTGGTCGAACACTACATCACCGGCCACGACTACCGCCTGCTGGTGGTCGGCAACCGGTTGGTGGCCGCCGCGCGCCGCGCGCCGCCCGAAGTCATCGGCGACGGCTGGCACGACATCATCAAACTGATCGAACAGGTCAACAGCGACCCGCGCCGCGGCGATGGCCACGCGACCTCGCTGACCAGGATCAGGCTGGACGACATCGCACGCGCGACCCTGGCCAAGCAAGGCTATACCGTTAAAAGCATTCCGCCCAAGGGCGTGCCGGTAGTATTGCGCAATAACGCCAACCTCAGCACCGGCGGCACCGCCACCGACGTCACCGAAGACGTGCACCCCGACCTGGCCGCGCGCGCGGTGGAAGCCGCGCAAATGGTTGGCCTCGACATTTGCGGCGTCGACGTCGTCTGCGAAACCGTGCTGAAGCCGCTGGAGGAGCAGGGCGGCGGCATCGTCGAAGTCAATGCCGCACCCGGCCTGCGCATGCACCTGCAACCCTCGTTCGGCAAGGGCCGCCCGGTCGGCGAAGCGATCATCTCCACCATGTTCGCCGAGGGCGACGACGGCCGCATCCCGGTGGTCGCGGTGGCCGGCACCAACGGCAAGACCACCACCACCCGGCTGATTGCACACATCCTGTCCGCCAACCGGTACCGCGTCGGCATGACCGGCACTGACGGCGTGTACGTCACTGGCCGGCGCATCGACACCGGCGACTGCAGCGGCCCGCGCAGCGCGCGCAATGTGCTGCTGCATCCCGACGTCGACGCCGCCGTGTTCGAAACCGCGCGCGGCGGCGTGCTGCGCGAAGGGCTCGGCTTCGACCGCTGCAACGTCGCCGTGGTCACCAACATCGGCATGGGCGACCACCTCGGCCTCAACTTCATCACCAGTGTCGAAGACCTGGCGGTGGTCAAGCGCGTGATTGTGCAAAACGTCGTTCCCGGCGGCAGCGCGGTGCTCAACGGCGCCGATCCGATGGTCGCCGGCATGGCGGCAGTCTGCCCCGGTACGGTCACCTTCTTCGCGCGGGACCTCCATCATCCGGTGATCACCACGCACCGCGCGAAGGGGCAGCGCGTGCTGTACGTCGAAGGCGATGCGATCGTTGCCGCCGAAGGCAAGCGTTCGCACCGCATCGCACTGTCCGGCATTCCGCTCACGCGCAACGGCAGCATCGGCTTCCAGGTCGAAAACGCAATGGCCGCGATCGGCGCCGCGTGGGCACTGGGCATCGACTGGAACGTCGTGCACGAGGGCCTGAAAACTTTCGTCAGCAATGCGCAGACCGCACCCGGGCGTTTCAACCTGTTCTCATACAGAGGCGCGACCCTGATCGCCGACTACGGCCACAATCCGGACGCGATCCAGGCACTGGTGAATGCGATTGACAGCATGCCCGCCAAACGCCGCAGCGTCGTCATCAGCGGTGCCGGCGACCGGCGCGACGTCGACCTCCGCCGCCAGACCGAAATCCTCGGCGACGCATTCGACTCCGTGATCCTGTACGAGGACCAGTGCCAGCGCGGACGCGCCGATGGTGAAGTGGTCAAGCTGCTGCGCGATGGTTTGGCGAACGCGAAACGCACGGTGCGGATCAAGGAAATCAGGGGCGAGTTCGCGGCGATCGATGCTGCCCTTGCAGACTTGTCGGAAGGGGATTTGTGCCTGATCCTGATCGATCAGGTGGAAGAGGCGCTCGCGTATATCGCGCAGCGCACCGCTGATTAGAACCCATTACAGCAGGCGCCGGATCGGCAAGTTATGCAACATCCGGGCCTGCTGCCGAAGGAAGTGGCGAAACGCCTGCAAAGCTGCATGCGCGAATCTCGATCGATTCACCACAATTCTTCAGCATGCGTTGCGCGCTGCTTCCTGTTTGGCCTTTGCATCCGCTTCGCCTAGCAAGTAAGCCTGATAGTCCGGGCAGGAAGTGACCTCCTCCAAATGCAGACGTCGCCCTTGATGGATTGCGAATGCTTCCATCTTGCTGTCGAGTCGCAAAAGCGCTTGTACTTTGAGCTCGTACAACCAGCTGTCGCCATGTGACGTGTCTTCGCCTGTTTGAAGCGCCTCTAATGCTTGATGTGGCGCGTTTTCATAATTAAGAAGATAGTCGCCGACAGTCGTTGCAGCACGCGCCACAATGGAGGGCGTGGACTTATAGTCGTCGCCAAAACTGTAACCCGCGACCTGATAGAGATTCTTCCCCGCCGTCATATCGATGATCTGTTGCGCATGGTCCGCCGCAATTTTCATCCACTTGCGCTTTTCTTCAATCTGCGTTTCTGGCAAATGAGCGGAGCGGTTCTGCGCAATGCGCCTTGCAATTGTTTTGGCGAATAAAGAGTCTCGTTCTGACCGTAGCCGTGCCAGTATCGCTTCCGCACAGTCATACTCTTCGAGCTCCACATGCAGCATGGCCTCGTCCATGATGGACTCTTCTTCTGTCTTGCGCCTGCTTTCAGCCAAGTCTTCCGGAAAGATCACGATGGATGCCTCGGGAACCAGTTCAACGGCCTTGCTTGCCAGTTCGGCCCGTGCCGCCAAGTACAGACGAATGACTTCTTCAGGGCCGTGATCGCCGTGGATCTTGATCTCTTCCGTCACTTCGAACTTACGAGAAGCATGCACGGCCTCTTTCCGCGTCAAATACGCATGGTTGTCCCAATCGTATGGCGTGAGCCGCATGACGACGAGCTTGCCTGCACGGCTCTTGTCCGATTTTTCTTCTGCTTTTTCTTGCCAGTAGCCGATATACGTACTCATGTTTATCCTTGCTTAACTTCGGCTATCACGCCGACACGCTCTTGCGCGACACCGCTTCCTGGATATCTTCCAGTCGGCGTCCGCGCGTGTCGATGCCGCTCTTGAGCAACATGATTGCAGAGATCGCCATCGGTATCGCAATCAACGCAGCCGACAACGCAATATTGCTGAACACGCCGAGCACGCCGCAGGCCGCGCCGAGGATGCCGCCCAGTTTGGAGCTGGCGGCGATCATGCCGGATCCGGTTGCGCGCAGATGTACCGGATAGATCTCTGCGGCATAGGGAATCAGTATGGCAATCACGCCGCTGGCGCTGACCAGCAAAAGCGCGGTGGCGATCACCATCGCGGTCGCCGATTGCGTTCCGGTCACACTCATCACGACAAACGCCAGCAGGGTAATTGTCGTCAAGGCGATGAACAGCACCAGCGTCTTGATGCTGCTCCAGCGGTGATACAGCAGAATCACCAGCGCAATGCCAGGCAAAGCGAGAAATGCGGAGCGTGCCAGCAATGCACTTGCAGTACTCGCATCCATGCCCATTTCGCGTAAATTGGTCGGCAGCCACAGCAGGAAGCCGAAATTGACCAGACCCCATGCAATGCCGCAGACAATCAGGCCATAGCTGATGCCGGCGTGGCCGCCGCGCAATAGTTGCCGCATGCCGGTCGCCTCGTGCGGTGCGTTTGCCGTTGCAGACTGCGGTTCGGCACTCGGTTCCCGATCGATGACGCCGGAAAACCTGGCCAGCACCGCGCGCGCCTGGTTGGCCAGCCCGGCATTGGCCAGAAATCGCGGCGACTCGGGAATGAAGCGGTCAAGGAATATGATCAAGGCGCCTGTAGGTAATCCCAGCAGCCAGAGTGCGCGCCAGCTGAACAGCGGTTCAAGCACGCTGGCAGCACCGGCGGCCACCAGGTAGCCGGCCGACGTGCCGATGCCGCCAAGCGCGACCAGCAGCCAGCCGCGATGGGCGGCAGGAATCATTTCGGCCATCAGGGTAAAGGTAATCGGCAGCAGGCCGCCGGCCGATGCGCCCATCAAAAAGCACATCGCCAGATTCCATTCGAACGACGGCATCGCTCCGCAGATGGCGGTGCCGATAAACATCAGCGCGGATAAAAGAATCGCGGCACGGCGACCGAATGTATCGGCCAGATAGCCCCACAGGATCGACCCCACCGTGGTGCCGGTCAGGGCAACCAGCGGTAGATAGCCGGCGAGTTCCTTGCTGATGCCGTATTCGCGGGTCATGCCCGGCATGACGAAACCGAGCGTTGCCGGCTTCATCACATCGACGGTCAGCGCGATTATCAGCACGATGACCAGCTTCCAGTGTTCGCGGTTCAGTGCGACGCCATCGGCAATGTGAAAATGGAGCGGTGCGCTGCCATACAGGTTTTGCCGCATCTGATCGAGTCGCGGCATCAAGCCGTATGCGGCAAACAGCAATCCGATCGGAATCAGCCCCATGCCGGCCAGCATCGCCGTATCCATCGGCATGCCGGCCATTTGGTAACCCATGTCCGCAGCACAGACAAACATCGGGATATGCGACAGCACACCCGCGATGATTGCAGCGCAACCCAGCCAGAAGGCAACCGGGTGATGAAACGAGAGGCCGTTGGAGGTCATTTTTGTTTACCGAATCGGTGTGGTGGCAACGGCTGAACGATTGATTACTGTTTCAACTTGCGTGCCAGCAGCAGCGGCAGGCGGATCGCGAAGCCGAGAAACAGTCGTGTGTGCATCCAGGTCAGTAGCGTGTTGTCGCGCAGGTAGCGGAAATGCGATACGCCGCCTTCTTCGACGCTGAAGTAGCGCACCGGCGCTGCGACATTGACCGGCTTGACGCCGTGCCAGCACAACCGGACCACGGCTTCAGGATCGAAATCGAAGCGGCGCATCCAGCGCTGCCCGCGCATGACCGCCCGCAGCGGCTCGACCGGATAGACACGAAAGCCGAACAGCGAGTCGCCAATGCCAGCCCAGAGTGTTTCCAGGTTGGCCCACCAGTTGGATACTTGACGACCCTTGACGCGCAGCGCCGGCGCGCTTGTGTCGAATACCGGCATGCCGAGCACCATGCCGGCCGGGACACGCTGCGATTCGGCCATGAAAGTCGGTATCAGGTCCGCCGGATGCTGACCATCCGAATCCATGGTCAATACATGCGTGAAACCTTGCGCCGCCGCCTGATCGAGACCACTCAGCACGGCCGCGCCCTTTCCGACATTGTGCGGCAACACGATCACCCGCAGGCCGGCATCGTCAGCCGCCATTGCCAGCAAGCCAGCGGTCGTGCCATCGGTGCTGCCATCGACGACGACCCAGACCGGATTCCAGTAGCGGCGTGCGGCGCGCACTGTTTCAAATACTTTGGGGCCGGGATTGTAGCTGGGGATCAGGACCAGATGCGTGGGCGACGATGTCATTGGATAGCGAAAAAAGAGGAGGGGGGCATCATTCGACGGCTACCGCATCTGGCGTCATGACGGCTGTCGCCGACAAGCCAGAGCATCTCGGCTCGCCGAGTTCCTGCGCAAAATACTGCTCAAGCTCCGTGACGAAACCGTTGCTGTTTGTCGGAGGCGCAAACCGACGACCAAGGCGAACGCGATAACGCATCGGCAAGGTCGGCATTTTGTAGACGGGCCATCCCTTCCTCAAGAACGCGGAATCGGTTTCGATGAACACGGTTTGCACCGGCATGCGCGCGCGGCAGGCAATGACGCCAATGCTGCCCTTGAACTCGCCGATCGGCTTGCGCACCGTACGCGTCCCTTCCGGAAACAGCAGCAGGTGACTACCCTGTTGCATATCCTTGACTGCCAAATGGATCATCTGGCGCAGCGAGTCGTTCCGGATGTAGCGCGCCAGGCGTGCGCCGGCGCCGAGAAACAGGTTATTGATGATGTCGGCCTTCATGATGCACGCGATATTTGGCAGACGAGAGGCGATCAGCACGACATCCCATAGCGATGGATGGTTCGGTGCAATGATCATTGATTCTTCATTGCTCAACGCGTCCAGCTCGGTGAGATCGAACCGGAAGCGACCTGTCAGCGTCAGTATGCCAAGAAAAAAACGGAAGCCGATCATGATGGCAAGCCGGCCGATACGGCGTCCGATTGCACGCGGCAGCAACGGATAGAGCACAACTGCAAATAGTGACCATGTCAGACAGATCAAGCCGAACAACAGCAAGCCGGCAAGGAACACCACACGATCGTAGATTGTCAGCAGAAGTCGCAAACAGAATTTCATCATGAGGTGGCAAGCGGCTTTCTGGCAAAAATTCATGCGGACCGGCGCGTATACGTTGTTGGCCGGTCATGTGACTTCAATATTGGATGCTTGTTGACGCTAACGCTGGTCGTCCAAAATCGGAACAGCGATGAATCGGTATGATAAATGATGTTGCATCCGGCGATCCTGCTTTGGGCTGCACCCGGATCGAAAAACCACGTATCGGTAAAGTTGACGAGTCGTCCTGAAACGAATGCAATGCTTGCTGTACGGGCCGCATTGCACCGTCAAGATCCGGTATCAGGCCGCGATCGAAAATTCGAGCGGATGACCTGCGGTTGCTTCGATCTCCATAAGCAGATCGTGACGGCAGATGTCGGCTTTCAAAAACATCATGCGTGTCGACGCGCCGAGACATTCGCACAATACCCGGTGAATGGCCGGCACATCGGTGTCATGCCGCACATAGATCTTGTAGCACAAGTCGGCCAGCGTAAAACCGGCTTGCGGCGCCACACGATTGGCTTCGGCAATCATCTCGCTGATATTCGCAATCGTTTCCCGGGTTTGCGCCGCGACGTCGCCGATGTGCAATGTCTGGTGCCCCACGATGCTGGCTGTGCCGGACAGGAACAGCACGTCACGCCCACCGACATGCGCGACATTGGCGCGGGAAAACGTCGGACTGCGCGGGCCATATTGCTGCGGATACTGGTAGGCGCTGATCTGGCGTGGATTCTCGATCGCCACCGGCGCCGTACCGCGCGCAGCAAGAAAATAAACCGTCAACGGGCCTTCGGCAAAACCGACCGCCGAGGCGGCAGGTACGCTGCCGATAACATTGCGCCCGCTAGCGATGAAGCCGTCTTGCCGGCCCATGTTGAATTGCCGGTAGCGCTCCATGTTGTGGCTGTGGCCATTGATATCGGCGATGTAATTCCAGAAGCGCAGGATGTGCGGGAATTTCAATGCATCGAGCAGTCCGAATATTTCGCGATACGCATGGTCGGCGGCACACTGCAGCGGTGGACTGTCTGTATTGTCATTGTGCGACGCAAACTGCGCTTCCGGTATCTGGATGGCGCCAAACAGGATGTCGTCGTTGTGAGCATATTGCAGTGCATTACGCGTGACGCAGGTAAGGTCGCCGTCAGTCGCCCAGATTTCACACGCGGCTGTGGCGGCGCCGGTGACATCGAGCGCGGGCATCGGCACTTGTGCGAACGGCGCACAAGGCGCTGACATGACATGGCCAGCGCCGGAAACGGAAAAACAGATTGTGCCGAGCATGGCCGATTTCCACGGCGCGGAACTATCCATATAACCGTCATACGGCAAATAGGCGCAGCGTAAATCCGATGTCAGTAGCGCGCTCAATTGGTGATTCCTTTGGCAATCTCGGCCTCGTTGCCGCGAATATTGTGCTTGCGGTTGCGCCACGCCGTGAATGTGCGCTTGATGTTCAGCAGCGAGACGACGTAATAGACAAACTTGAATGCCATCAGCGACGGGCCAATCGGTGTCTTGCCGAATATGTCGCCGGCCAGCACCGACAGCAACGCATCCTGAACGCGCAATCGATTTTGCGGTCCCATGAACAAGTCGCGCATGGTCGGATTGGTGACGCGATAAATAAACCACGAAAATTGTTTTGGGCCGGCGCGCATCACCTTGTCGAACCGTTTCAGTGCCTTGGCCGCTTCAGCTGGCCGGCGCAAGCAGGCGTCGACCGCATCGGTGCCGACAAACGCACTATTCATTGCCAGCAGTACGCCGGATGAAAAGACCGGGTCGATGAAGGTGTACGCGTCGCCCAGCAGCAGATAGTTCTTGCCATGCGTGTGGTCGCACACATACGAGTAATTGCCGGTGGCTTCGACCTCGGACACGAGCTGCGCATTCTGCATCCGCTCCATCAACAGCGGGCACATTGCAATCGTGTCCAGCAGGAATTCCGCCAGCGGTTTCTTGCGGGTTTTCAGATAGTACGGCCATGTCACAGTGCCAATGCTGGTCTTGCCATTGGCAAGCGGTATGTACCAGAACCAGCCATGCTCGAACCAGAAAATCGTGATGTTGCCTTCGGCCTTGCCGGTATTGCGCCTGGTGCCGGAAAAGTGTCCATAGACGGCGGTGCTGTTGTGCTTCTCGTTGCGCACTTTCGCCTTCAAGCGATTGCCGAGAAACGTGTCGCGGCCGGAGGCGTCGACCACGAACCGGGCGCGCCACGATTGCGTGGCGCCGCTGTCATGTTGCGCCTGGATTAATGCACCCTCGTCGTTTGGCAGAAACACGATATCGTTGACGCGGCAGCCCTCAATGACATCGGCGCCTTTGCGCTGCGCGTTGCGAATCAGGATGTCGTCGAATTCTGCACGCTGCACCTGATAGGCGTAGGGCATGGATTTGTCCCATGCATCCGCAAATTGATACACCTGTTGATGGTCGTGCCATGGCGATGCAAATTCGGCTCCCCATTTTTCCAGGCCGATGGCATGCACTTCGTCCGTGACGCCAAGCTTGTCAAGCAACGGGAGGTTGGCCGGCAACAGCGATTCGCCGATATGGAAGCGTGGATGGCGTGCCTTCTCGATCAGCGTTACCTGATAACCTTTTTGCGCCAGCAGTGCGGCAGCGGTCGAACCGGCAGGCCCGCCGCCGATGACGACGACATCGCATTCACTGACATTGTCCGGTTTATCTGAATTCGCGCCCATGCGTTATCCTGCTGCCACTTATCGGGCCGAAACTTTACCATTTTTTCCCGGGCATGTAGAGACCAGAAAGCGAATGTGGCGGTTAAGCCTGACGTGACATGGTTTCTCGTCGTTTTGTGGTGATTTGCACAACATCTTCAAATTATGGGATTGACAATGGTGGTGCAGTTGCAGGCGTTGTCGCCAGTGTTCTTTGGGCGTAACCGGTAAGTCCGCGGATGCTGAAGGTGCTGCCCGGTTGGCCCCGGCATCGCGAAGGCGCTCGCGCGCACGTGACCATCATGACGGCAAAGCCGGGATGGGGCCGCTGAAATCGACGCGTCATTGGCAATATACGCGGGTTGCAGTGCCAGGCACAGCCGACGGCACGTCTATATTCTTGGCAAAACGCTCATCTTCCAGCTTACAATCCCCATCACCACCGCCGATAATGGCGGTTCAGTCCAACGGCGTTTATCTGTCGTTGCGATACCGTCGCCCTTGACCGACGCCGTTGCACCGAGTATCAGCAACAGATCAAAGTGCATTACCGGTCAATCAACCGGACTGCTTCCGCGCTGCGCGCTCCAGTCTCCGGATATTTTCAACGTTATACCGATCGTCAAAGCCAACGCAGCCAGTATGAGTGAGCCAACATCGATACCACGCCGAGCTTTTCTGTTTCTTGCGCTTGCAGGCATCGGATTGCACTCTATGGATGCGGTCCATCCGGTTAGCGCAGCCGAACTGCTGGTGCCAAATGTGACCGGGTTGTATACCGTCAGTGTCGCCCGAATTGTCCAGCCGTCTAACGCCAGGGAAGTGTCAGAGTCAGTGCGCAGCTGGCCAGGTAGCGTGGCTATAGGTGGGGGACGTTACAGTATGGGGGGCCAGGCCGGCGTTCGGCATGGACTGCATCTCGATATGCGCGCAATGAACGGTTTGGTATGGTTCAAGCCAGCAGCACGCTGCATCAGGGTGCAAGCGGGGATGCGTTGGCGGGATCTGCAAGACATTATCGATCCGCACAATCTGGCAGTAAAAACCATGCAAAGTTACGCCAACTTTACGGTTGGAGGATCGATATCAGTAAATGCACATGGGCGTTATGTTGGTAACGGCCCAATCTGCAATTCGATCAGGGCACTGCAAGTCGTATTAGCTGATGGTTCAATCATCGAAGCCGATCATGACCAAAACAAGGACTTGTTCCGTGCCGCTATTGGTGGATATGGTGCTGTTGGTGTCGTTACGGAAGTTGAGTTGGATCTTGCAGAAAATGTTCGCATGGAGCGAGTTGTCCAGCTGGTTCCACTTGACCAGTATCCCGATTTCTTCAAGAGGAACATCGAGCCGGATATTGTCAATGTCATGCACAACGCAGATCTCATACCGCCATTCTTCGATACCCCTGTGTCCGTTACATGGAGAGCGACATCCAAGCCGCTGACGGAAAGTAAAAGGTTGATTCCAAGAGGGCAGCCTTACAGTACAGAGCAGAACATGATTTGGGCACTGACCGAGTTGCCGTACGCAGAAAAGCTGCACAAGAGCGTGGTGCGTCCAATGCTTTTGGATAAGCCGATCGTGAAGTGGCGTAATCATGAAGCCAGCCGGGATGCTGCCGAGCTGGAGCCCCGTACACGCAGCATATCTACCTACGTTCTTCAGGAATACTTCATCCCACTTCGCAATTTCGTTGCCTTCTCAAGGGGAATGGCAAAGGTTTTACAGCGGCATAATGTCGAGGCACTGAACGTGTCGATCAGACATTCTCCGGCAGATAAGATATCCATGTTGCCATGGGCGAAAGAAGATGTTTTTTCCTTTGTTTTGTACTACAAGCAGCGGACCTATCGCAAGGCAAAGGAGGCGGTCGGTGAGTGGACGCGTGAATTGATTGATTTGGCATTGGCTCACGAAGGCAGGTATTACCTTCCATATCAGTTGCACGCGACAACACGGCAGTTCAATCGTGCTTATCCAGAGGCCGAGCAACTGCGGAGAATAAAACACTCCATAGATCCCGGGAACAAATTCACAAACGAGCTGTGGAACAAGTATTTATGACCGGTATGGCATGCCGCTGGACATTGGCGCTTCGCATCAGTCAACTTTGTCGTTATATGGCCGATTAAATGAGACTGAACTTTCGAAAAAATATCTGATTTGGCTTTAGTGGTTTGATCGCCACGGTCTGCACCAAATCGCCCTTCGCTACAATCACTCCGCTGGCTGACCGGTTACCTTTGGGCGCTGAAACCGGCCAGGTAATATGATCCAATATCAACGCGGCGTGACGTGAGCACCCGTACCATGGCCCAAACCGGGAATACACGGATTCACCATTCACACTTTTACCGAGGAGCTATCCATCATGCGCATTCTTCATACGATGTTGCGCGTCGGCGATCTGCAGCGTTCGATCGCTTTCTATACGAATGTGCTCGGCATGAACTTGCTGCGCACGACCGATCGGCCGGAACAGCAGTACACCCTGGCGTTCGTCGGCTACGGCACCAACCCAGAGCATGCGGAAATCGAGCTGACTTACAACTACGGCGTCGATCATTATGAGCTCGGCACCGCGTACGGTCATATCGCGATCGGTGTCGAGGACGTGGTGCAAACCTGCACCAGGGTCAAGGCGCAAGGCGGCGCTGTCACGCGCGAACCCGGACCTGTGAAAGGCGGCACGACAATCATTGCCTTCGTAGCCGATCCTGACGGTTACAAGATTGAATTAATCCAGCGGTGCGGCTGATCGGGCGACTTGACGGATGGCGCGTACCGATTTCAGAAGATCGGTAGCGTTTCGGAAGCGTGGTCGCGCAGTGCCTGCCTGGCGGATTGAAATTCCGGGAAAACCGATTGCACGGTTGCCCAGAACCGCGGGCTGTGATTCATCTCGCGCAAATGCGCAAGTTCGTGCGCAATCACGTAATCGATCAGCGGCAATGCAAAATGGATCAGGCGCCAGTTCAAGCGGATTTTGCCATCGGCAGTGCAGGAGCCCCATTGCGTCAGTGCGGACGATAACGCAAACGCCCGGTATTGCACGCCGAGCTTTTCCGCATACGGTGGCAAGCGTTCCGCAAACACGCGTTTGGCTTCCAGTTGCAACCAGCCTTGCACGCGGTCCTTCAATTGTTGTTCGCCCGCGTCGGCCGGCAGGCAGATTGTCAATTCGCGCGTGGCGTCATCGAATGCGATACCGGCAGACTGCTGGCGCGCGATGCGCAACGTGATGTCGACGCCAAGATAGGGCAAGGTGCCGCCGTCGCACCAGCGCATTTGCGGCTGCAGACGACGGGCAACACGTTCGCGGCGGTCATTCAGCTTCGCGAAAATCCATCGCTGTTTTTCGCGGATGGCATTTTCGATTTCCGCGATCGGCACCCATTTGGGCGCGGTAATGCGCAAGCCGTCATCGTCAATCAGGAAACCGATCGAGCGCCGCTTGGAGCGCAGCAGCGTGTAATCCAGCGCCAGTTCCTGCAGGATCACGCGGCGCTTGCCAGGCGGGATGACGCCCACTTCGCCGAAGGCATCCGCAATCGCTGGCGCAGCTTGTGTGTTCGCGGGCGGGGAGGGGGCTGGCGCCGGATGATCGACCGGCGGGTGCATTGAAAAATCGGAAGCAAAAAAGTCGAGCTGCAGCGCTAGCTGTTGTGGTTCGGGCGACGTCTGGCGCAGAAGTTTCAAGGGCTGGTCGGATTCGTTGTTGGCAATGGCGGTTGGGTTTGCGCGCTTGCCGCATTCCGTTCTGTTGTCGGATAGGCATGCGGCGAAATCACGCGCATTTCCGATTCTATCCAATTTTCAACTTGTGTCATCAATTCGGCAGAAGTCTTGCCTTCCGATGCGATCGGTTTGCCGATCGACACTGTGATCAGGCCGGCCTTCTTGATGAATGAATTCTTGGGCCAGCAGTCACCGGAATTCATTGCAAGCGGTACTACCGGCGTGCCGGTTTCCACGGCCAGCCGCGCACCGCCGCCTTTGTATTTTCCCTGCTTGCCGACTGCGATACGTGTGCCTTCCGGGAACATGATGATCCACATGCCATCGGCCAGGCGTCTCTTGCCCTGCACGACGACCTGTGCGAATGCATCCTTGCCGCGATTGCGGTCGATCGGGATCATGCGCAGCAGCGCCAGGGCCCAGCCGAAGAAAGGAACGTATTGCAATTCCTTCTTGAACACGTACACCAGCGGGCGCGGCATGAAGTACAGGTAGAAGATCGTTTCCCACGCCGACTGGTGCTTCGACAGCAGGATCACTGGCGCATCGGGTAGATTTTCGAAGCCTTTCACTTGGTAGCGAATGCCGCACAATACCTTGGCGAGCCACACCACAAACACATTCCAGCGTGCGGTCCACCAGTAGCGCGTCTTGTATGGCAGCGGCGCGGACAAAAAGCACAGCGGCGCCCAGATGAGGGTGGCAACGGCCATCAGCAGCATGAACAACAGCGAGCGTAAAAACATAGTGATACGTGACATTGAAACTCCAGAGAGGGGCGGGCGATGCCGCGCTAGATCGATATATCGTCGATGCTTAACAGGTGGTCGACGACTGCCGCCAGATCGGGGTAAATCGTGGTGCCGGGTGGCAGGCCGCCTTTTTCGAGCGTTCGTTCGCCTTTGCCGGTCATTACCAGATACGGCTCGCAACCGACCAGAAATCCCGCCTGCAAGTCGCGCAGCGAATCGCCGACAGTCGGTACGCCTTTCAGGTTGACGTTGAATCGCCTCGCGACTGCATGCAGCATGCCCGCCTTGGGTTTGCGGCAGTCGCAATTGTCATCGGCTGCGTGCGGGCAAAAGAATACAGCATCGATTTCAGCGCCGACCGCTTGCGCGGCGGTATGCATTTTCTGATGAATTGCATTCAACGTCATCATGTTGAAGTAACCGCGTGCGACGCCAGACTGATTGGTCGATACCACGACCCGGTAACCGGCCTGGTTCAGGCGCGCAATCGCCTCCAGCGAACCCGGTAGCGGAATCCATTCATCGGGTGATTTGATGAACGCATCGGAATCATGGTTGATGACGCCGTCGCGGTCG
>LLBZ010002307.1_pt1 | contig 17318 bp, 16 predicted proteins | sample 1489421 | NCBI WGS metagenome assembly LLBZ01 (sample SAMN04092657, study PRJNA295927) | soil metagenome | biome: Soil prokaryotic community; feature: Bulk soil; isolation source: soil from tomato rhizosphere | host: tomato cultivar Moneymaker | place: South Korea | collected 2011-11-01 | reverse complement strand
ATTTCAGTTTCAGTTCTAAAAGACATATTTGGATCTTGAAGTTCTATTTGAAGTTCATATTGACTATTAATTAATGAAACCGATTGATTAAGAGGTTTTTGAAATGAGGATTCATTGAAATCCATTGGGGAAATCTCTATCATACCTTTGCTGCCATGTTCTTGTTGCAAACCATGACTATGAAATAAATATGTACCCGGATACTTCCACTTTGCTTCGATTATAGATGCATCGCCGGGTCCTATCAAAACAGATTGTGATTCTATTGGGGTGTTCGTAAACAATCCCGACGGATAAGCTTTGAAAATTGTACCATGAAGATGGAGTGAATAAGGTAAATTAACTCCTGCATTTAAAACGTATAGTCTTACTATATCGCTTTGGTTTGCTTTAATAGGGTAGTATAGATATTGATCAGTGTAACCATTAATCAAATAATAATCTGCGAAAAACTCTAGGGGATTTTTCATGTTAAACTCGCTCATTACCAGGACAGCCTCTTTGGCCGGCGGAAAGGCAGTTGTATTTTTAGGATCTATAATTAAAGCACCATACATGCCCATTTTGATATGTTGGGAGGTTGGCACTACATGACAATAATACAATAAAGCACCCGCGGGGATGCCTGTAATGTTATACAAATAGGTTTGACCAGGCATGACCATAGGACCTACGCCGTCATTATTTTCATCATGATAACCATGAAAGTGTATAGTATGAGGAATAGGTGATTTATTAACAAATTTTACAGTGATGTTTTCGCCTTCATCCATTCTGATCGTTGGACCGGGCATGGTTCCATTGAATGTCCATGCTAGTACTCTGTTGTTTGGACCTATTTCTATGCTGATATGTTCTGCAACCAGTGTGTATATCTTGTCGGCTTGAAAATTATTATCAAGATGCTTATTATCTTCTACAATGGAAGAATTACTAGTTTGACCATAAAATTCTGGAGCTAAAGGGCTCTCTGTAACTGACAAATTTGCTGTTACATTGGTGTAAGGAGCATTACCATCGTCGTTAATAGATGATTCACTATTTAGGCCACTACCAAATGATCCGTTAGGCGCAGATCCTATATTTATTAATAGAATTACAAATCCAAATAAGTAAAAGGAGTAAACCAGCCGGTGTAAATTTATACCTGATTCGATTCTGAACAACAATTTAATCAGATTTATCATTCTAATAAATTATTCAATCAGCTTTAATCCTGCGTTAATAGATCTCTTGAGAAAAGAATTCATACAAACACTTGAAGGTCGTTTCGGACCTAGAAATTAATAAAATTTTATATATTTATCAGGACGTTTTCACTAGTTAATGTTGTGAAATATGAAATATTATCGAACTTTTTGTTACTAATTCGCAATAAATAAAACAGCATAATGGAGAGGATAAAAGAGAGAGAGTGTATACAAAAGTTCACTAGCACACATCGGTATTACAAATTTCATATTTCCTTTGATTACATACAGAGATAACTTGTTTTGAGTGTTCAAATCAATATCGTTTCTGTTGCTCTCTCGCTCTCTCGATTCGAAGCTCTTTCAGAACTACTACTAAATCTGACTGTAACTTTTTAATCAATAATATATAATACTCTAGTTATGTGGGGGGATTTGGATAAAGATCAAATCGATGATTTTTTAAAATCAGAATTAATAGGAAGAATAGGCTGCTTTGATGATAACAGGGTATTTGTAGTTCCTGTCACTTACGCTTATGATAATGGATATATTTACGGACATACAAAGGACGGATTAAAAATTCAAATGATGCGAAAAAACCCGAATGTATGTTTTGAAGTTGATTGGATGAAAGATATGAGCAATTGGAAAAGTGTGATTCTTTATGGAACCTTTGAGGAACTAAAAGGAGATGACGCTAATAAGGGATTGGAGATTCTGATGAAATCCATCAGGACTAATTTGGATAAAAAATCCCTTTGGTCTGAAACCACTGATCATGATAATTTAGGTTTAGAAAATTCCGCGTTTCTACACTCCTATTTATCGCCGTTTTTACATAGTAAGAACAATGAAATTTTTGAAATTGTAGTATATCGAATAAAAGTAAGTGAAGCTACAGGAAAATTTGGAGATAATACGAAATCCAATTCGTATTACTAGAATAGGATTCTAATAGTACTCCAATTTAAGGAAGAAATGAATGTTTGATTTATACCATTAATTCTTTGATCTAGTGTTTACACTCTACCAACAATATGTAAATACAATGATAGATACACAAGCCGTTTTAAAATGCACAGTAATGTCAGTTACATACGCTTTTGTTCAGTTGTATTTAGGGTCTGTGCTTGAGCTTGGTTGATGGCTTGAGTAAGGAGGGAACTGTAAGCTGAAATTATGGTCACTACTAATACGGCACCGATCCCAAATATTCCAATTGTTTATTTTATCTGGTTTTTTCATTTTATGTTTGACAAGGAAATAATGTTACTACTTTTACATATGCTTTTTTTAATAATGACTCGATTTATAGCAAGCAAGAATCATCTTTTAAGAATTTTTTAAAAGTGGATAGGGGATTAGATTCCTCTCTCTGTGTCGATACACGACTTCTTTTTATTCATCAGCTCAAATATTTATGTAACTGAAAGAAAGAACTCTATTATTTCATTTACAGTCTCAGGATACTGCTGCATCACACCGTGACCTCCATCATGTATTTGGATTAACCATGCACCTGGTACTTTTTCTGCTATTCTTAATGAATTAATAGGTGGAGATGTAATATCTTCGGTTCCAGTCATAACCAACACGGGTTTATCGATAGTTGATATGCTATTACAGGAGCCTTTCCATTTGCCCAATGCCTCGCCATATTTTAAAAGATTTTCTTGGGACACCTGAGGAAGGATAAATGTTCTGTTTATCTCATCACTATTTTCTCGTATCCACTTATCAGGAAATAAAGCATGCAAAAATAGTGACTTATTTGCCGTTCCAGTTTGCATACTTTGTAAATCACCTGGTGATAGTTGTGGTGGTAAAGATTCTCTTCCTCCACAGGATGAGGCAATCACAATAAGATGGTTTACCTTTTCTGGATGGGACAATGTAAGTTCCTGTGCAATCATTCCCCCAAGAGAAAGACCTAACACATCTACTGGTTTTTCAATCTCCAATGCTTCTATAAATCCAGCCGTATCATTAACGAATTGATCCATTGAAAAAGCCCTGTTACCAGCGGTTGTTTCCCCAATTCCCCTGTTATCTAATGTAATAACAGTGTGATTCTCTGACAATTCATTTAGTATCGGTCCCCACATTTCTTTAGTCATTGAAAAACCTGGAATCATTAAGAGAGGGTCTCCTTTTCCAAATACCTTGTATGCTATATCTATATCTCCGACTTTTATCTTTTGAGATATCAAGTTGTTATCTGTTATTATTGCGCCGCTATGCAGAGAAGTATTTTTTTGGATTTGACCAACATTTGTTTGATTAGTTACATCCAGATTGATATTACTTGTATTATTAATAGTCTCTGTAAACGTTCGCTGAACTTCTCTATTAATTGCGGACTGCAATTCCTCCTGGCTTTGTCGAATAGATTGGTCTAGAGATGTTGTTGCATAAACTACGCTAGGTTTCAAACTCGATATAAAAAATAGGCTGCTTACAATATTTGATGAAAAAATACTGATAATTAATACAAAAGTTGCAATCTGAGGGATATTCATACTATGTTTGTTTTGATCTTATTAATAAGATTTAGAACAAAAATTTCTCTGCTAGCTTCATAACAGAAGATAACATCATTTTCAAATTATTGGCTAATATTGTTTAAAATGGATATTATGTGTGAAGTTGGTATGTTGAATTATTAGGCAAGTTCACTGTGGCAACGAGGTCTTATGATGAAGAATTTCCAAAATCATTTCATGGTTTGCACATAAAATTTCTTCTGTATATCCGGCTTGCTTAAATCGAAGTCAAGGTAATTGATAAAATTAAAATGTATTATTCCTTTTCTATATCCAGAGTATATCAAATTTAGATCCTATAGTATCATTTGCAAGGCTTTCAATCGCTAACTTGATAGTAATGGATAAGATTATTATTTTACGCAAGTTCAAAATCAGCCAGTGCATCATGAATTTCAAAAGATCGTGAGCCTATCTATTCTTGTGATTTCGGCGGGATAAACAAAGGTACAGGGAAGGGGATTCGAACCCGTTTCTTGCATTCACAAGTTTGTTTTTTTGAAAGTTAAACGTGAATTGCTTCAATTTTTGGTGATTGTTTTATATCGTATTCAATATATTGAGCTAGCCCATATATTATATCACATTTATTGTGCTCTGTGACCTTCTAGCGTAGGGAGTCCTTGCTTATAGTTTATGGTTATATTGTCTCCCTTTTGATAGGGACAATTGTTTATAGTACGTGGTATTCCATCAGATGCTTCTACAACACAGGTATTTCCTTCTTTAAGTTGAACGAAGACGCTTTCTTGTACACCAGAACTAAAAAGTTGGGTCAATGAACCTCCCATTAACATAAAAACAACTACTACACCTGCAACGACAAATAGTAATGCCAACCATTTAGGTGAGAACTCAAAATCCATGACTGTTTCTTATGAAGATCTAATCCATATAACAACTGATCTTTCTCTCTTTCTCTCTTTCTCTCTTTCTCTTTCTCTCTCTCTGTGTGTTACAAATTTTCTTTTTCATTTATTATCAACTTAATTTTACTAATACTCTTCTATCCGTATATTGTAATTCACCACGACCGACTAATTAATAGTCAATCGCATTATAACCCAGTTTCAAAATATTATGGGTTTAAGCAGTCAATAAAGAAATTGTAACATTGCATAAAAAAATTACAACTGCATTGTTTGAGATATTTCAATTAAAGGAATCGAAACCTCTTTTAGAACTATGGTTGTTCCTCGTGAGCATATCCTTTCTCAATTAGGAAATCCTTAATCTCTTTGGACTCTGTTATCATAAGATCTATACTTCTCAATAACATTGCATAAAAAAATTCCATTGATTCATGACTCCTCTGACAATTAGGACAAATATTTGTATCTTTTATTGGCAAGAATTGATGAAGCTCTCTTTTTGATGAAAATTTTTCGTAAATTTCATCAAATATTTTCATTATAGGCTGGCGTAGATCATCCATTATTCCTTCTGTTATTCCATTAACCTTAATTATTGCGTCAAATTCCTTGTCAATACCATATTTACCCCAAGATCCTCTCTCACAAACAAATCTCTTCTTCCTTTCACCCTTTTCCTTTTTTTGTCTAGGATAAAGGAACACATATTCCAATCTGTACAATTCTTTCAAAGTTGTGTATACTATACTTACAGGGATCTGTTCCTGCTGTGTTATCTCTTCAGCAGTTATTCCCTTCGCACCTGCTTGTCTTATTCGATCCATTATTCGCCAAGTGGATTCTTTAGATAAAATGTCAGCTTCTATATATGATTTGACAGGAAAATGTGTCAAATATGTTCTCAATTTTTTACTTTTTTGCTTCAACTACTAATATTATATCGGCTCAATTCTTAAATTTTGTGAAATTCATAATTTCTATAATTTGAATATATTGTAATTTACATATTTTTCATCAGCAATATTTTGATTTATTCATCTTAATTTGGAGGATAATCTGAATTTGTAGTGTATTAAATCAGTTGATCTGATTTTCTCATTTTTTAAAAAACTCAAAAACTCAAAATTTCAGAAATACATAACAATTAAATATTGATGTTCTTGTACAAATCTCGAGTTTCCTATAATGATAAAATTTTCAGAGGATTTAGACGGTATTTATGATTTCAATGTTTGAACACTCGATACCATTATTTTGGATGGTCATAATATCTTTTGTCTCTGGCGCTTTGTTCTCTTTATTGCTTAGAAAACACGGTGGTGGAAAGCCTTTTTTCATTCCTACTATCATCGGATCCATCTTTCTGATAATACTCTCGTTGAATGTGATAATGAACGGCAGTTCTATTCATATTGAATTAGCACCTAACAATGTCTTTTCGTTCAATGAATTCCTTATAGATGGGATAGCTGCATTTTTTATTCTTCTTATAGGGTTAGTTTCCTTGTCAGTGTCGATATATTCTTTGAGTTACATTAAAGAGTATATTGAAAATAGACATGTACCTGTATTTGGATTTTTTTTCAATGCTTTTATACTTTCCATGTTCCTTTTAGTCTCATCAACTGATATTTTCTCATTCATTGTATTTTGGGAATTAATGTCTCTGACATCTTTCTTTCTTGTAATATACAATCACAAAAATGATTCCAGCTTGAAATCTGGAATAATCTATTTAATTATGACCAATCTGGGTACTGCGCTGATATTGGCTTCACTTCTGTTACTTTCATCTCAAACTGGAAGTACTAGTTTTGAATCCTTTAGATTGTCTTCAGATACTTTTTCTGTAACAATGAAAAATATCGTTTTCATACTGGCCTTTATTGGTTTTGGCACAAAGGCAGGTATCGTACCTTTACACATGTGGCTTCCCTACGCACATCCATCCGCTCCGAGTAACGTGTCTGCATTAATGTCTGCTATAATGATCAAAACCGCCATTTATGGATTGATAAGAATCATTTATGATTTTGGTGGGGTGGGTTCAGGTGCAACGGATAATTCTGAATTTGCTTGGTGGGGATTGTTGTTTGTTACCACAGGTGCGATATCCTCAGTAGTGGGTGTATTATACAGCGTAATTGAAAAAGATATCAAACGTGCTCTAGCATATAGTAGTATAGAAAATATAGGGATAATTTTTATTGGAATGGGATTGTCTATTGTATTTCTATCTTTTAATTTAATCTATCTATCTGCAATTGCAATGTTAGCTGCAATGTATCATTTGTTAAACCATTCTATTTTTAAAAGCCTTTTATTCATGGGTGCTGGCGCTATAATTTTTAGAACTCAAACTGCAAATATGGAAAAATTGGGAGGGTTAGTCAAAAGGATGCCATGGACTTCGCTTTTCTTTTTAGTAGGGGTGCTTTCAATTTCTGGTTTACCTTTTTTCAATGGTTTTATAAGCGAATATCTCATGATGCTCTCTTTTATATCTTCATACCGTATTCCTGATGTCGTTATTGCAATCTCTGTGGGTTTTGCAAGCGCGGCGTTTGCACTGACTTTGGGGATCGTTTTGGCCACCTTTGTAAAAATTTTTGGGATTTCTTTTCTCTCAAAACCTCGAAGCGATATAATTTACAAGATAAAGGAAGTTCCTCGCACAATGCTTGCAGGAATGGGGATTGTTGCTATCATGTGTATTACTTTAGGATTGATTCCCGCAATTGGTATAGATATGATAACTCTTGCATTCAATTTTCAGTTGCCTTTGAATCAACCAATATTTTCGTTTGGTTCGATTTGGTCTGAGTCTGGAACAAATAATACAGTTTCTGGACTTTCGTTGCCAGTGGTTTCCGTGATATTTGTATCAATTCTGGCCGCGACAATAGGGTTTCTATATGGAGTCGGCGGTAGAACAAAACATAGAATTACTGAAACTTGGAGCTGTGGATTTGTCAATCTAAACGAAAGAATGCAATATACGGCTACTTCTCTGTCTCAACCTATACTTCACGTATTTAGAAATTTCTACAAGCCGTCTTTGGTTATTGAACATATCCCATACCACTCCTCTAATCCCTACATTAAAAAATCAGTTAAAATTCACGTTTCTAACAAAAATATTATTGAGGATTTTATATATGGACCAATTATTAGAAACGTACTTAAAGCAAATAAAATAATGAAAAAAATTCAGACGGGAAAAGTTAATTTGTATTTACTCAATGTCTTGGTGGTCATCATCTTGCTTTTGGTATATGTGAGGTTATTTCCATAATGCCTTTTGATATCGCTCAATCCGTGTCCGGGATTCTTATTGGTATTATTCAATTTCTGACCATTATAGTACTTGCTCCGTTATTAACCGGAATAATGCGAAAGATAAAGGCAATCACTCAAAAAAGGACAGGCTCTAGCATTTTTCAGACGTATTTTGATTTGCTGAAATTGATAAGAAAGGATGAAGTAATATCCGAAGAATCTTCTTGGATATTTAGATTCTCTCCTTGGATTATATTTTCTTCTACATTGCTTGTTGCATTCTTCGTACCAATCTTCTCGGTCTATTTTCCATTTGGTATGGGAGCTGATATCATATTAGTAATTGGGCTTTTTGCCCTCTCTAGGTTTTTTCTAATGCTGGCTGGACTTGATGTTTCTAGCGCTTTTGGAGGTATCGGTGTCAGCAGGGAAATGATGATTTCATCTTTAACAGAACCTGCACTGTTTTTGGTCTTATTTACTATCGCAGTAACGTTTGGTGCAACAAACATTGAAACAATTGTATCTCATGCCGCAGAATCATCCATTATGATATCTGCAAGCTTGTTGTTTTCGCTATTTGGTTTTTTTATTATTGTCATGGCCGAAACCGGAAAATTGCCTTTTGATAATCCGGCTACTCATTTAGAACTTACAATGGTTCATGAAGCAATGATCCTGGAGTTTTCAGGAAAAAGCCTTGCTCTTATTGAATTATCCCAATCTATAAAGCAAATACTCTTGTTATCACTTTTAATCAACATTTTTATCCCCTGGGGACTATCCACAACTTTTTCAATTTCTGCAATTATTATAGGGTTATTAGTTTTTCTTTTAAAAATGATATCTTTAGGCATGATGATCGCATACATTGAATCTAAGGTTGCTAAATGGAGACTATTCAGAATTCCTGATTTAATATTTTTGTCTTTGGCCAGTGGACTAATGGGTATAGTCTTTATTTATATTTGAGGATAGGATTAGAAATGGCTTATAATAATATTTTGATATTTTTGTCTGGTACATTACTGATTGCAACCTTTATTTTAGTCATAAAAAGAGAATTTTCGGGCTGGATTCAAGCTTATAAGTACCAAACAATCATCCTTTCTTTAATAACTGGGACAATTGGTTATATCACTAATAACTGGGAGATATATCTTGCAGCAATTATCACATTTTCATTAAAGGCAGTAATTGTACCCAGACTTTTAACAAAGGTAACAGAAAAAATAAGTTACGACTTCAAAAATGAAACAAAGCCATACATTAGCATACGTATGTCACTTGTTGCTTCGACCATCTTTGTAGCGCTTTCGTATTTTTTAACTCAACAAATTCAACTGGGTGAAGATGTTATTGCCAATAGTTTTGTTCCTGTCTCCATTTCGTTGTTACTAATTGGCCTCTTAGTAATGATTGGAAGAAAAATTGCCCTTAATCAGATAGTTGGTCTTTTGATATTGGAAAATGGATTATTCCTGTTTGTTCTCTCCCTTACTCATGGTATTTCTTTAATAATAGAAATAGGCATATTCATAGACATTTTAGTCGGAATTGTAATATCGTCAATTCTGATACATAGAATTGGATACACATTTGATAGCATGAATGATATTGATCAGAAACGTGAAAACTTAGAGTACGCAGAGGAGGATGACTAGAAAGATGATAACCATGGCCAATTCAATAATCAAAATATTGCCTGAATCATTCTTAATTATGTCTATTATCTTGACTCCAATTTTGAGTGGTATTCTAGTAACAATATTCCAAAAGAAAAGATTCCTAGAAACTTTCAGTGTTTTGTCAACTGCCTTTATTCTTTTTCTGACCTTTTTTCTGTTCCTATATATAGTTGATTTCAAGAAAATTACTCTATTCAACGAATTTTTTTATGTGGATTCACTGAGTATGGTTGTACTTTTGTTAATTTCTTTTGTCAGTTTCGTTTCCTCAATTTATTCTGTTAACTATATGGGAAAACAGTACCAAGATGGACTAGTTGATGATAAACATCTAGTCCGATATTATCAAGGATTCAATATTTTCATTTTTACAATGATTCTAGTCCCCATTATAAATAATACCGGACTAATGTGGGTTGCAATAGAAGCAACTACCCTGATATCTGTTTTATTAATCATGATTTACGTAAAAGAGGATGCAATAAGATCGGCCTGGAAATATCTCATAATCGCTACCGTTGGATTATCATTTGCACTAATTGGGACTATTTTCTTTTATTATGCGAATATTCATGATCCTTTATCGTCTGTTCAACCAGAGGAGGATAAGATAAACTGGACAAATATGCTACAAAACTCCAAACTTCTTGATCCTATGATTGTAAAAATAGCATTTATTTTCATAATAATTGGTTATGGAACAAAAGCAGGGATAGCTCCAATGCATACTTGGTTACCTGATGCACATAGTGAGTCTCCCACACCAATAAGTGCTATGTTGTCAGGAGTACTCTTAAACTGTGCTTTATATGGGATACTTCGTTTTCATCTAATAAGTAGCGGTTCAATAGGTGAAGAATATTCAGCTAATTTATTAGTCATTTTTGGACTATTATCAGTTGGCATTGCTTCTTTTTCAATTCTCTTTCAAAAGGATATGAAGAGGATGTTGGCATATTCTAGTGTAGAGCATATAGGTATAATCACTTTAGCATTTGGATTTGGAGGTCTCGTTGGTATATATGGCGCGATTTTGCATATGATAAATCATGCCATTGTGAAACCATTAATGTTTTTTGCAAATGGAAAGATTAGCCAGAAATACGAAACTAAAGCAATGTCTAAAATAAAAGGAATATTTACGATCATGCCTGTTACAGGGGTTATGTTTCTTATAGGAGGATTAGCAATAATAGGCCTACCTCCGTTTAATATCTTTTTAAGTAAATTTATGATATTATATTCCGGATTTAGTAGCAATAATAATATACTGGCCAGCACTGTTTTGATAATCCTGTTGGCAATAATTTTTGTCGGTTTTATAAGAAATCTAGTTATGATGTCTTTTGGTAAACCTAAAACACAAATTGATAATGGAGAACTTGGTAACCTTTCAATAATAGCAATGGGAATACTAGTTGCGTTTATAATAATATTAGGAATGTACATACCCGAACCCTTGGACACTTTAATCAATGATGCCGTGAAGATATTCAAAGTGGTATAAAGTAAAGAAGAGGGAGAAGCCAGATTGAAGCAGGAAATGATAACAGTAGTTGTGAAGGAAAGCGACGTTAGTAATTTAAATAATCTAACAAGTGAGGGGTCTGAGATAAAATGAGCCACCATACTTTTAACAAGAAAATCTTTGAATACGAGTCACTTTTCCTTGAAAAATTTAACGAAATAATACAGAGGATCCATTACAAAAACTACAATGAAATTCACATTTTGACGATCAGCCCAGAAGCCAGTACCGAGATTATTTATTTCATATATGATTATTTGGGATGCAGACTTGTTACCATGATATGTACAGATGAACGATATATTGAAAATAGACATGAGAAAAAAGTTGAATCGGGTAATTCTAAACGTGCATTTGACTTGATGAATAAAAGATATGATGGATTGAGTATTAGACATGTTTTTTCTAGCAAGACTGAAGATATTTTTTTCATAGTTACATCATCACTTCCCAATGTGGATAAGCCCACATATCCGAGCATAGTTTCGCATATACCATCTGCTGCTCTCTACGAAAGAGAAATTTCTGATATGTTTGGTGTCGTTGCCCAAGGGAACCCTGATGATAGAAAGCTTGTTTTACACGAACAATTGCCAGAGAATCATTTTCCGCTTAGAAAGGATTTTGATATAAAGACAAAAAATACAGGTAGTTTGGATAATCATTATGAATTTCTAAAAGTAAAAGGCGAGGGTATCTGTGAAATACCTGTAGGTCCAGTTCATGCTGGAATCATAGAACCTGGACATTTTAGATTTAGTATTTACGGCGAGAATATACTTAACTTAGAAACGCGCTTATACTATACCCATAAAGGTATTGAAAAACTAGCGGAAACAATGACTTTGGATGAAGCATTGCTTTTATCTGAGCGTATATCTGGTGATGAATCTGTGGCAAATTCTACAGCATATTGCCAGGCGATAGAGAGGATGGCTTCAATACAAATTCCTACGAAAGCAATGCAAATTAGATCGATTTGTGCAGAGCTAGAACGAATTTGGAATCACTTTGGGACGCTCGCAGGTATGTGTACTGATGTTGGGTTTGCATATGGAAGCTCAAGAATTAATATACTCAAAGAGAAAGTAATGCGCATAAATGAAAAACTAAGTGGCAGTAGACTCCTTTTTGGAGTAAACAGGATTGGTGGAGTAAAAGTCGATTTTAAGCCTACAACTCTGATCTTGATCTCTAAAGAACTATCTGATATACAACATGACTTTGAAAGTATGGTAAAATTATTACATAATACATCCTCCTTTATTGACCGTCTTAAAGGGACAGGTAGTATATCGAGTCATGACGTACTTGGATTAGGAGCAAATGGTGTAATTGCAAGGTGTACTGGGGTAGATATTGATACGAGAAAGAATAATCCCTATGCATATTACCCCTATCTTAATATGGAAAATATTCAAGGTATTGTTGATAAGATTGCATACGAAGTTGAGTTAAACAAACGAAAAGGCGATGCTCTTTCAAGATTTCAAGTCCGAGTTGTGGAAACAAGACACTCGATAGATATTATAAAAAAAATTGCGACAGATATTTTAGATAAAAGCACCAATTATGAGTCCTGCTATGCTCATCGAACCTGTAACGATGATAGTTTGGCTGTCAACGATCTGAAAAATTATCTTCAACCCTACGACAATGCGTTAGGATATAGTGAATCCCACAGAGGTCAAACTATTCATTGGGTCATGCTTGGAAAAGACATCAATAGGATTTTTAGATTCAAAATAAGAACGGCTTCATTTTGTAATTGGCCGTTGATAGAATTAGCTGTACAGAATAATATTGTTCCGGACTTTCCATTGATCAATAAGAGTTTTGATCTCTCTTATTCAGGGAACGATTTGTGATGAAGGAAAAGGATATCATCGATACTGTTACAAGTAAGAACAAATTTGATTATAAAGGCATATTGTGGTCTAACTCTAAAGACAAAACTAAAAGTGATATTTTAAAGAATAAACGCGTAACGATATCTAACCCAATCAAAGAAAATGATCAAATTTCTGAAAATTTTAAGGGCAAAATTAACTTAGTTACGTCTAAAGGTATCTGTGATTTTGAACTGAATGGAAAGGCAGATGAAATAGAAAATATTTGTCTATCAAATGCAATCAAAATAAGAAATAAAGAGAGTAACACAACTGAAGTAACATTAGATAACGGAAAGTGTTTTCTTTGCGGTAGGTGTGAAGAAGTATATCCTAATTTATTTAAGATGGGAAATAACCAAAACACTGCAGCAAGAAATAAAGAGCAATTGATAGATTTGGTTGAATTGCAACTACTACAAACAGACAAAAAATATTTGAATGAAACTATACATGAGAAAAGCTCCAATGGTTTATCCTACGAACAGGTTGGTAAGGAATTGAAAGAAAAGATCAACAGTTTATTTGGTAGATCTTTGGCGATTCGACAAGTTGATGGTGGATCGTGTAATGGATGCGAGATAGAGATAACTGCTTTGAATAATCCCATCTATGATATAGAACGATTTGGTGTTCAATTTGTTTCATCTCCTCGACATGCTGATGTGTTGTTAGTTACAGGCCCAGTATCTCAGAATATGGCTATTGCACTTGAAAAAACGTATCAGGCTACTCCTGAACCTAAAATTGTAATTGCCGTCGGAGCATGTGCATGCAGTGGAGGAATCTTTGGAAATACGTACGCCACAACCGGTGGCGTTGATACTCTGCTACCTGTTGAAGTATATATTCCAGGATGTCCACCCAGACCAGAAGCTCTCATTTACGGAATTCTAACGGCAATGAATAAGATTCAGGTTTGATTCTTCAAGTTTTAGTCAAGGTGTCAGTAAGGTAAATTTGGATTAATGATAAAGATATTCTATAGAACTGATAAAGTGAATATCTAAACAACTAGGATAAAAATATAGATGAATATTAAATCCGGTCGAGGAGATAATCAAATTTCCATAAATAATATAAAGAAAATAAGTAAATTAAGATCTGAATTTGCTGAGGAATATTGTTATTAAAGAATCGTTGTTTTTTTTCTTACTCAATAAGTAACTAAAAATCATGAAATGAAAAATCGAATCAGATGAGGTTTGGGACTCAAATCCATACCGTATAATCGTGGTTTCGTCAATATAACGTTTTGATCTATGAAAAGAGATGGGATTTGTTTACATGAAAGGTAGTCGCGGGTTTATTATTGCCTCAAATATGTAATAAAAAAGTTATTGAAAGAAATAATCTTCCTTATTATTGTCAGAAGAGTGACCGCATTTTGTACAGTTTTCTGAATTATTGGAAATCGTGCTCGCCTCAAAAGAATCTTCATCCATTTGAAGAGCTGAAGGATGTTCAAATCAACATTGCTTACACTTTAACATCATAGTCATGATAAAAAATAAACAATGATTTCTTATATGTAATTCTTGTTTGCAATTGCGTAATTAATATAATTTTAATTTGATAATCGATTAGCCGTTGATCAATTATCATCTGCATGTCAAATTGATCTGGGATTAAATATTATGTTGGTTATAATATTCTACTTTTATTTGATGTGTCAGACTCTTACGAGTTTGAGCAATGAATAAAGGGTAATAAGGCTACAGTCATGTCATAAGTTAGCCATCGAATTGGTCCTCCAATAAGCGCTATCATGCAACCCGCCTGATAGTCTCGTGGATAACAAAAACATGGGAAGGTCTGAGGTGCTCTATGTATTAGAGATGCCAAGTTTACTGTCATAAGAAACAAGACCTTTGTTGATGCCTTATTACATTTGAAAATTGTTTTGTATATATTTTAAATTATAAAATATACAGTTAGGAAAATATAAAAACCATTATTGCTATACTAAAATATGTCTAACATCACTGACACAGGTCTAACTAATAGAGCGTATGATATACTACGGACATTAGGTAAAGATGCTGACTTTTTATATGATACTATCGGTAAATATATCCAAGATGCTGAAAAGGACGGACGACAAGATTTAGTTGACATGTGGAAAACTATAAAGCAAGATAGAGAAAAACATATTAGATTATTAAAAGACGCATTAGAAAAAGAAATCCATCAATAGATCGGACATATCATCAATTTTTTAAATTTTAGTAGAAAGTCAATACACTTTTTATACTTTAAAAGAATTGGGTATTATTTCTTAATGTTCTTCTAATAAGTAAAATTATCAAATCACAGGTGGAAAATCCTTATCTTTTACTTTTTGTTTTGAATGTGTATTAACAGACAGTGAAACTTTAGAATCAAATTTATCATTTCTATTTAATTGTTCTTCTTTCAAATCTGTAACTTGGTTTTTACTATAGCCGGAATACGATTCTGCAATTGCACTTTGGTTTCTTTGTCTAAGCTCCTCTGTAATGTATTCTCTTAACTTGTTTGAATAAACAAAGTTATCAATTGGAGGATTATCTGCAAGTTTACTAGCAATCGATTCTGATATTTCCTTAGCCATCAAAAATGGTGTCCCAGCTCTGCTTATTCCTGTTAAAAGCTTTTCACTACTAAAGTTTTCTCGCTTTCCACTCTTTTTTTCAACTCTTAACTTCGATAGAGAAAATTCTGACTTTTCAACCATTATAGTATTATATTCAATTAAGTATAAAACCCTCATTATAATCCAGTTGCATCACTTTATCTTAAACGACAAATTCTTAAGACTATCATCATTACCGATTATTCGAGAATCGAATGAATGATCTTTTTGATTGTGCTATTATCGGAGGAGGTCCGGCGGGTTTAAATGCTGCCCTGGTGTTAGGACGTGCAAGACGAAATACCATTTTATTTGATAATAATAATCCAAGGAATGCAGTTACTCAAGAATCTCATGGATTTATTACGCGTGATGGAATTAAACCTAAAGAATTTAGAGAAATTGCACACAGAGATATAGCTAAATATCCTTCAGTCATGTATGAAAAGACAGAAATAATTTCAATAACGAAAAAAGGGCGATTATTTGAATTAGTTACCTCTGATAAAGAACTATATCAATCAAAGACTATCATCATATCTACTGGCTTAAAAGATGTTTTACCAGACATAGAGAATATTTCTGATTATTATGGTAAGAGTTTATTTAATTGTCCTTACTGTGATGGATGGGAAATGCGAGATAAACCCCTAGTTGTCATTATAGAAGAACAAACACAAGGTTTTCATTTCATTCAGACTGTCTACAATTGGTCTAAAGACCTTATTGTATGTACCAATGGCAAGTCCATTTTAAACCCTGAACAAAAGCGTTTGATTCAAAATAAGGATATAAAGATAATGGAAAATAAAATTAAAAACTTTGAAGGAAAAAACGGACAGATGGAAAAAATACATTTTGAAAATGGAGATAGTATGATTAGAAAAGGAGGTTTTGTTTTACCGCAACCAATACAAGCTTCTGATTTTGCTAAAAAATTAGGATGCGAATATAATTCGCTAGGTGGCATTTCAGTAGACTTCTACGGAAGAACAAATGTCGAGGGTGTTTACGCAGCAGGTGACGCTTCTGTATTTGCTCCTGCTCAATTAATCATCTCCGCTGCGGATGGGCTTAAAGCAGCAGCCGGTGTTAATAGAGATCTAATACAAAAAGAGTTTTTAGAATAAATTTATTAGTGAAAATTTAGTGGGTAATCAAAATCGATTCACTTTGTGGTTAAAGCTTATACCATCTGACTATATCCTAAAATGATTTCTCTATATGTGACTTTTTCAGATAGATTGGCAATTATTCATATATAGAGGAATGATTTCTTTGTGAAGGATTATTGAATTTCAGACCTTTAGAAGCCTTTCTAACGTCCTCCTTAATTAATACCTTTTTCTTCTTGTATATTTGATTCAAATCGTCTTCATCTGTCACCGCGGTATTACTTTCTTCTGTTTCCTTGATGGTTTGCTTTGCTTTTAGATTCCGATTAATAGACTGCTTTAGATCTATTACGAAAGTATAACTATCATCATTTTGATTATCTCTTAATACTCTAATTTTTGATTTCTTTTTCATTTATTTTCATATTCCTAAATAATCTTATCGAATTTCTTTGAATTTTTAGTTAATAGCACAGGCATTTGAATTGAAAACAGATGCTTCCAACAAGGAAGAATAAGAGATAGCAATACAACTACCTAAAAGAAAAATACTAATCTAAAAATTTTGTGGGTCGTCAGTGATTGCATTGATATACA
>LLBZ010008028.1_pt7 | contig 17383 bp, 15 predicted proteins | sample 1489421 | NCBI WGS metagenome assembly LLBZ01 (sample SAMN04092657, study PRJNA295927) | soil metagenome | biome: Soil prokaryotic community; feature: Bulk soil; isolation source: soil from tomato rhizosphere | host: tomato cultivar Moneymaker | place: South Korea | collected 2011-11-01 | reverse complement strand
CCATTTAGATGCGATTGCCCTACGGGAAATGCCCTGATCGAGCAGATTCAATACGGCCTGCTGCCAGATTTGGATGTAATAGGTCGAGTGTTCTTGCTTGAGGTTCTTGAGCAGGTTGACGAGGTCAGCCATCCGCCCAGCCACATCCTGTAAAGGTTTGCCCATGAAAAACATGTGGGTGCACACATCCTTGGCGTTATAACCAACAAATTGCAGATCACCGCTCTCCAGCCCGCTCTGGATGCCTTCCATGAACGGTTCGAGAGTAGTTTCGGCATGATCCTGCCAGTGCCGGATGTGGCCGTTGAAGATAAAGAGCACTTTGCTCGTGAGCTCTTGCGCATCAAAGAGCTCTAGCAGCTTCAACGAAATTTGCCCGGCACGATAGCCTGCAGCGATGTCCTCCCTCGGGCCGGCCAGGAGCATAAAGCCGTATAGGCCATACGAGACGGCGGCTAGAGCCGAGAGACCGTGGACCATGCAGTAGTGAACTTGCGTACGGATGACGAGAGGGAAAATTTCGGGCCTGGTTTGAAACGCCGGAGGGGCCAGGGCGACCAGTATGCGTAAAGCAGCCAAGTGCTCGGGTTCGACCATGCGAGGCAGATACGCCAATTCTTCGATCCGGGGCAGGATCAGATCGTCATCGCTGAGATCTGATTCCAGAGTCACGCCGAGCAGATCTAATACCTCCAGGCCAATATCAACCGCCTTGACCATTTGGTTCCGGGAGATGTACGCCTGCATCTGCAGCTCGAAGATCTTCACCTTATCTAGCAGCGTCTTGGCATGTCCCAATACTACCTTTGCATAGGCCTCTGAACGGGCAAAATTGGTGCTCATAAAAGCTGCTTCGGTGGCTTCTACATAGAGTGCTAAGGCCAAATCATAACTCCTTTGCCAGACCATCTCTGGGAGTAGTTGTATGCCCGCACTCAAATAATTTAAGGCGGCTTCGTGGGCCGCGGCCGATTTTGCTTTCTTACCGGCGAGAAGATTTAACTCGGCAAGTTGCATTTGTTCTGCCAGGTCGGTAATCAACGCCACACCGGTATTGAAGTGATTGGCCAGCTCGAAGACTTTTTCTTCGAGCTCATCTGGTTCAGTGCTCTGGAAAAGTAATCTGCCAATCTTCAGGTGGGTGGTTTGCCTTTGGTCAACCGGGATGAGTGCGTAAGCAGCCTGCTGAACCCTATCGTGAAGAAACCGGTAAACCGGGTTAGGGACCTCTACCTTCACGTGATCGGAAAAGCCCGAACGGATTTGATCAAGGTTCCACTCTCCTACTGGCTGGATCAGGCCTGCCTGGGCGACCGGCCAAAGATCTTCCGCGGTAGAGACAGGTGACTTCTCGCCAATAGTGGCCAGGGTTTTCATATCGAATCGATTGCCAATGCACGCAGCCAATTGCACACACCGTTGCGACGGAGCCGGCAGCCTTTGCAGCTTCTGGATCATCAAATTAACAACGTTATCCGTGAATTCGGCGGCTTCGATTTGGTTGAGATCCCACCGCCACTTTTGTAGATGGGAATCGAACTGGAACAGACCTTCCTGGTACAGCGATTGGAGCAGTTGGGAGGCAAAGAATGGATTTCCATCTGTCTTCTGCAGCACCAACTGGGCGAAGGGTCGGGATTCTTCTAGGCTGCAGTGCAGGGTATCGGCGATCAATTGGTTGAGATGCTCTAAAGCTAGAGGCTGTAATTTGAGCTGGCTGAACCTGCCCCCGGATGTCTCGAGCTCATTCATTGCCAGCGCTAAGGGATGATGCGCGCTGATCTCATTATCCCGATAGGCACCAATCAAGAAGAGATGGTGAAGCTCTGAGTCGTAAACGAGTTCTTGAAGTAGCGTGATTGTGGTAGCACTGGCCCAGTGTAAATCATCCAGGAAGATTACCAGGGGGTGTTCCTCGTGGGCAAACACCTGGATAAAACGCTTGAATACCAGCTTGAAGCGGTTTTGAGTTTCAGTTGGAGCTAGGTGAGGAACTGGCGGCTGGGGGCCGGTGATCAGAGCCACGTCGGGGATGACGTCGATAATGACCTGTCCAATCTGACCGAGAGCCTTGAGCAGCCTTTCTCGCCACCGGCTTATCTGCTCCTCGCTCCCGGTTAGAATCTGCTGGATCAATACCTGGCATGCCTGGATCAGTGCGCCGTAGGGCACCTCGCCGTGGAGTTGGTCGAACTTCCCGGATATGAATATGCCGCGTCGACCCACGATGGGCTTTTGCACTTCGTTGACCAGCGTCGATTTGCCAATGCCGGAATAACCGGAAACCAACATCAAAACGACCCTGCCCAGGCTGGCATTCTCGAAAGCTTCTATAAGGGTGGCGATCTCTTTCTGGCGGCCGTATAGCTTCTGCGAAACTTGAAATCGGTTCGAGACATCTTTTTGCCCTAGAGGGAAGCTTTGGATTTCCCCCGTCGCGTTAAGTTGGGCGAGACATATTTCCAAGTCAGCTTTCAACCCATAAGCGTTTTGATAACGATCTTCAGCCATCTTTGCTAGGAGCTTCATGACGACCTCTCCAACGGGAGCAGGAATGTGCCGATTGAGCTCATAAGGCGGTTTTGGCTGCTTGGCAATGTGGGCATGAACCAATTCGAGGGGATCAATGAAAGGGAATGGTAGCTGGCCGGTAAGCAGCTCGTAGAAAATGACTCCCATCGAATAGAAATCCGTTCGGTAATCCAGTATGCGGTTCATCCGGCCCGTTTGCTCAGGGGAGATGTAAGCCAGCATCCCTTCCTGCAGAGTTTCTTTGGCAGGGGTTAATTCTTCTCCCGACAGGCGTGAAGCGCCCCCAAAGCCGGTGATCTTCACCCTTTTGGCATCCAAGCTGCAGAGGATATTATCAGGGTTGAGGTGATTGTGAATCAGATGGTTTTTGTGTATCTCCCCCAGGGTATTAGACAACTGAATAGCAAATTGCAAGAACCGCGCTGGATCGCGGTCGAACTGATGGACGAAGTTTCTAAGCGGTCGCCCCTCAAAATCTTCCAGTACCAGGCCAGGGAGATGACCGATCTGCTCCAGTGATTCTGGTCTTAAAACTCCTTCAATATTCAAGCTATGAGCAATTTCGTACTCGCGTTGCAGCTGCGTGACATCATTAAAGCGCGGAACTTCGGCATTAAAGACCTTCAAGATTACCGGTCGATGGTCCCTCAATCGGTACCCGCGATATAGAACGGTCTTAAATCCATCCTCGATTTTTTCAAGAACTTCGTAGCCGGGAAGCAGGGTCATTTTTTGCCCTTTTATCAGGATTAGATGTGGGTTCTGAAGCCTTGCCAGAATCGGATAGAAGATTTCCACCTTTCCGAAGCTTTCAAAGTGGGCATCAATAACCTGGATCTTATGTCAGCAACATCAGCCTTATAGCTTCGGAATATTCTTTCTTACAAGCTTCCGAATCATCCTAGATTGAGTTATGGGTGCTCTATGCTACCGGTCGAATGAGGAAAGGGCGCAATTAGATATTTTTTGTCAGCTTTGAGGCTTGGCTGAATTCTAGCACCTTTTTTGATGTATCAATACTTTTGATGATAAGATCATAGAACTTTTTAGGCCCGTGAGCATCAGTAGGATTACTTAAGTATTCTAGTGAAAATTACTCATGGAGATACTCCCTGGACCTTGGCATCCTTGAGGCTTTCCCACTATCGCATGTAACCCGTATAAACAGATCAATTGTTCTACTGGCGGCGATCTTGTTATTAACAGCGTGATACAACATCTGTTCCTGGGGTTACTGTCTGTCAGTTAGGCTGGCATTGAAGAGAAGAATATCGGTTTGGCTACCTTTCTACGTGCACACAGTAGAAGCTTTTATGAAAAAGCATCCATAAGAGCGGCAAGATGATGAACAAAACGACTCCTATCCAGCCATGGGCATGGACCAACTGCAGAAACACACAGGAGACTATCCAGGGGAACAGAATGGTAATCAATGTGCCACGGGCTCGAACCATCCAGTTCATTTGCCAAGCATGATATTCCGCACGATGCCAGGATTCATTTTGTTGGCAGATCTAACTACTCTCCCCCGCAAATAGTAGCGAACAAACTTCAAGCGCTCACCGAGCTTAACACAGCGCAGGTCCAACAAATAACGAATATCAACTACTAATTTCATAGGTTCACCTCCTCTCAATCATAGGGAAGAAGGAAAACAGGTGAAACGCATAGACACTCTATGGGGATCGTTTGCGCCACATTGACAACCATAACTCAAACATTAGTATTGCTCCTTTTCGCTTCTTATGCGAGGGTACTAGCACTCATTTTCCCTTTCATGGCTCTATGTTTTTTTACCTACTACCTTATGCAAAACTCCATGGACTTCCGCGGGGTGAAACATCCCTCCTAACAGGCAGGAGCATGTTCCAGTGAATAGGGGATCTGGTTGGTCATCGTTGTTTTGAGATTACGATCAGGATAACGTTCCGCCAAAAGCCGAACGGCAGCCTTTTCGACGGATGCTCCGGGCAGTTACCTTACCCTGCTGGATAGCGACAGTAGACAACATTGGCAATGGCTAACCATCTCCATTGAGGAGATAAGCGGCATGGTCCGGGACAAAAACCTCAGGATGCTGCGGCAGTTGCAATGTGGGAGCGACTCGGACTCGTCCCGCGCCTGCCCGCTAGACCCCAAGCGAGTCCAACACCTCTGCCGCCTTAATTCCTGCCGTCCAGATCGGCGTATGCGTTTCGATCGCACGGGCTGTTTCCACGCCAGTTGGTCTGCCTCCGACCACCACGAAAGTCAGCATGGCGCCGCGTTTCTCTGCATCCGCCTCGCGGCTCGCCTGCTCTAACATCTCCTTCCCTAATGATGGCGCACTTCACCGATTGAATCTCGAGATGATGCGACTATACTCGGCCAGCTGCTTGTTACCCCTCATCCGCGGTCCAAATATCTGCACCGAGCAGGATTAGCTCCTTGGTGAGAAGGCTTCTTACTGAGTCACAGAGCGGGTCGACGCCGGCAACCGCATGTGCAATAGCGGGAACGGCCGCCCCACATCATCCAACTCCGACCGTGCCTCCACGACGAAACCGCAGGCCTCGTAGAATTGACGGGCCTCGAGGTTCTGCTCGTTGACATCAACGGTCAACTTGCCCCGGAGTTCTTGTGCATACTGGACCAGACGGTGACCTCCCCCGCGGCGCTGGAACTCCGGCGCGAGGAACAATGCCTCCATTTTGCTCCCGGACATTCCCATAAACCCCATGGGTGCCCCGGAGTCGGAGCAGAGGACCCAGAGTTCAGGTTCATCGGATGTCAGGTACTCTCGGGTCGGGGGGAGGAGGGACTGGATATCCTCCTCCGATAGGAAGGTGTGCGTCGCCCGGACGGACCGCAGCCAGATGTCCACCAGGGCATCGCGGTCTGTCGAGAGCGCTCGTCGGATCGTCATTGCGTCTTGCCTCCCGCCATCGAACTGCTATCCATATATAGAACTGTTATCATGTTTCGCATATTTTGTCCTTTTCCTTGCCGGTATAGTAAGTTTGGGTTTGTAATGTATAACCATCGCCATACGTTTTTGCAAAGTCTGTGCAGTGGTTGGGCGGTGGTGCTTCAAGGCAAGAAACCAGCCACCTACAGGCTTGCCAGGAACTCAATCAGGAGTTGGTTGACCTCCGCTGGACGCTCCTACTAAATCCAATGGCCCGCACCTGCTAGCAAGACCTTCTTCCGCAGGTTTGGTCCACTTTCTTCCAGGGCATCAAACGTGGCTTGGCGTCTCGCAGGGTTGTATTTACACAGAATGCTTCATCCAACCCGTCTTCGCCGGAACGTGGTTTGCATTGTTTAGTAAGCAGTTGCAGGAAGCCTCGGACTTCGTTTCCGAATCGAATTCCGAATGTTAATTTCACTTTTCACCAGTAAACAAGCAAAATAGACTCAGTATGATGAGAGTGTAACGCCCCAATGGTTGTAGTGTGAACACACCAAAGTTGTATATTTGTGGTTGTAATCTTTCTTCTTGAACTTATGAATCAATGTCTGAGTCATCACTTCCTTGAATCATTTGTGTGCCTGCTACCTGACCGAGATAAGGAGTAATCCCATATCGCGCACTTTGGCACGTAAGCTATAGAATGCCTCCTGATCCCGAAGCGTACCTGAGAACAGAGTTTCACCTCGCTTATTATGCGTAATCGTCAGCCCTTCAAACCATCCCGACCACTCCATGTCCAAATGACCCTTCATGACAATTTCACAGTTATCACTCATCCTGTATGTTTTCATTTACCTATTCAGATTCCTGCAAGAGTAGCCTCAATCTCTGCATGCTGAGACGGAAGCGAGTCCTGACGGTGCCGAGTGGAGAATGGCAGCGCAGGGCGATCTCTTGCTGAGTCATTCCTCCCCAAAAAGCCAATTCAATGACAATTCGCGGCTGTGTTGGAAGCTGTTGTAATGCTTCGTCTACACGTTCTTGCTCAAATGTGTCCTGCTCATCCCGCGCCGGATCATCGTTGCCCGCCAACTGGTCAAGTGATCCCCAATACCTTGAGTCTGTAATGAGGTGTGCACGGCGGCGTCTCAACTCGTCAATACACTGATGGCGAGTTATCGTACTCACCCAAGCTGAAAACTTGCCTCGTTCCTCTCGATAATCCCGGGCATGTCACCAGATTTTGGTAAAGCCCCGTTGAATGGTTTCTTCCGCGCTCGCATGGTCGCTCAGGGTTTTGAGCGCAATCGAGAAGACGAGCCTGGCATAACGATTGTGGATTTCCGATAGCGCCCAATTCTCACCACGCGCAATGAGGGCAAGCAATTGCACGTCGGTAAAAATCTGCTCACCGACTGCCCCCCGTGTAGGGATCATGGTAGTTTGTAACATTAGTCATCTCTCTCGTGAATCTGCTGGAGGAGAAAATCATTCCTTTTTCTAATGTGCAAACCGGTTTGAGCGTGAGTGGCTCGAATTGACAGCCACAATTTCATACCGCTTGTGGAGTTGCACGGCAAAAGACGTGGCGTGGGCGTGCGTAGGGGCTCATGTGGGTACCCCTTCTTTTAATCATTTTGAGAACGTTGCTCTTATCCCTTCTGGATTCGTAATGGACTTCGTCCATCAATTTGCGCATGAGAAAAATCCCAAGTCCCCCGATCTTGCGCTCCGATAAATCCGCTTTGAGTTCCGGCGGGGGAATCGTGGAGGGATCGAAGGACTTGCCGTCGTCGACCATCATGATGATAATGGCCCCGTCCTGCACACCGCATGAAATTTCTAGTACGCCGTTCTTCACACCCTCATAGGCGTGTTCGATAATGTTTGAAGCAGCCTCGTCGGCCGTCAACTGGATGTCATAAATGTCCTGGGCACTAAAGCCGCCAGCGCGCGCAACCTCGCCCACGAACTTCCTGATCTCGCCAAGATATTCGAATTTGGCGATAACATGAAGGCTCATCATGAACCTTCCTCGACTTCGTTCAACTCGTCCGCGACCCGGCCGTCGCTTCGTAGTGAATTGCGATGGCTGCTTCCTTACCTGAGTTTCGACCAGGCAGAAGACGTTTCTGGTGGCTTCGTCGAACCGGTGCTGACAATAATGCACGTCATTTCTCCTTTCATTTCGTTTTGATTGACGATGCGAGTGTAACATTACAATGGTTGTACTATGGACACACTAAAGTTGCATGTTGGTGGTTGTACATTAGCAGCACACGATTGGGAATTTGTAACGCGGTTGATGGAAGGCGCGGGTGAATCGCTGCGGCTGCGCGGCAAAATCGCGATGCTGCCCCATTGGATCCAGGCACTGACCGAATCGGCCCAGCGGTCACATCCTGCATCTGCCTCAGCTGTACGCGAGGGCTCGTTGGTGTCGCTAAATATGGAGAGGCCGAAACGGCCATTCAGGAAGCAGAGCACTGGCTTGAGAACAATACGCAAGCCGGTGATCCCGGAATGGATTCTCTACGCGGCAAAGCACTTGCCTTACGCGCTCAATTCGCCCATATTGATTTCGTAATGAATTCACTCAAGGAATTGAGCTGGCGCAGCGCGCGGAGCAATTTTTGCCTCCAGATGATGTATCGTGGCGCAGTGGAATATCGCTGATTCTGGGAAGCGGCTTGACCTCATTACCTACTAGTGCCCAAACCCAATGGTTGGGTGGCAAAGCTAGAACTGTTAAATCTTATACTTATAGAGGTGAACTATGACGAATGCACATTTACGTATTGCGCGCCCTACTGATAACCTTTCGGAGATCATGAAATTTTATCGAGATGGACTTGGATTCGAAGTGATCGACTCTTTTGAAGATCATCAAGGGTTTGACGGAGTCATGCTCGGTCGCTCCGATCTTTCCTATCACCTCGAATTCACCCATCACCGAGGACATCAAGTAGGGAAAGCACCTACACAGGAGCATTTGCTAGTCTTTTATCTTCCAGATCAGAGTGAATGGCAGCAAGCCGTAGATCGAATGATCGAGAAAGGATTCGCGCCTGTGAAGTCCTACAATCCATACTGGGATGTGCAAGGGAAGACCTTTGAGGACGCAGACGGTTATCGAGTTGTATTGCAAGGTGTGGCCTGGTTGTAGCACGCAATGATACTGCGTATTCAGCTGGACGATTCGTTTTTCTGCTTATAGAACTTTTCTAACCTAGTCATATCAGTACTCCTCAAGGTGCGTTACGTGCAGGTGATACGCCAGGCCGGTGTGTTCTTTTATGGTGGGAACAGCTTCCCTGGCGAAGCTAAAACCGGACGCAGCGCGATCGTCACCATCCCACCATTCTCAGACGGGCAGATTCTCACAACTTTGTCGTGTACCAAGCTGTAGTGAGGGTTGCCGTCGCAGAACGCGATTTGTCTGGCCGTCACATCGAAGGCGACGTTTGGCGCATTGTAGATGTGGTCACCTGCGTTCTGGATTCGCCGAGGGGAATGTAGTTCTTATCGCCCACTGAGCCGGGCTGGAACTCGCTCGGCGGGAAGGGATTGGCCCCGTTCTCGTCGCCGGGCAGGACCCTCCGCTCGGGCGAGAAATCAACCGTGCCGGCGGTGAAGGTGATGCTCGTGTCTGCCTCGATTCGCCCTATGCGCACGGCCCTCGCGACAGCGGCGTAAGCAAGCTTGGGCGCGTCTTCCGGGCGTCCTTCAGGATGACTGTACGGTGATACCGTCCTCTGTTTGTCATTCACGGAATAGCCAGTTGTAGACATTTGATCTGTTTCCTTTTTGAGGGGAATACTGCCAGGTTGTTGATTACCGCTTCTGCTGCTTCATCTCAGTCATCTTGCCCATTTCGTCCGAATTGGTTTCCATATCGTCGTATTGATTTTCCCGCTGCTTCATCTCAGCCATCTGTGCCATTTTGTCAAGCATCGCAGTCATATCATTGGATTGATGTTCCTCCGACTTCATCTCGGCCATATTGCCCATTTCGCCGGGCATAGCTGCCATATCATCGGATTGATGTTCGTGCTGCCTCATCTCTGTCATCTGCCCCGTTTTTTCGGGCATGGCTTCCATATTGTTGGATTGACGCACCTGCGGTTTCATTTTTGCCACTTGTTCCATTTCCATCATGGCTGGCTGTTCAGGCTGCATGAAGCGAAGAAGCTCTCCAATTTTCTTGAGAATACTGCTCATTGTTTATCTCCTATACTTATCGATCGTATTCACTAAGTGCGATGGTCATGAATGCCATCTCATGTTGCTGCGACCATTTTAGGCGGTCATGGCTTGGAAAGCATCGGGGAAATACTCAATCCTGCCTGTGAATTTTGACCCACCTTGAGAATGATCTTAGAAAGCGTTTTAAAAGTCAAGTTGCAAGCATTTTCAGCACGCGTCGTGAACTGGCGATATAGACCATACTTTCGCTGGATAATGTGGTGTGCTCATAGTCGCGAGCTAGACAGCGATAACGGCCTAACCATCCGAAAGTTCGTTCGACGACCCAGCGGTGCGGGAGCACTTGAAAACCTTGGACATCCTCCGAACGTTTCACGATTTGCAAGGTCCAACCGAATCGTTGGCGAACTGCATCAATGATCGAAGGGTACCCGCCATCCGCCCAGATAAGTTTCAAGCGACACCAGCGATTATGAAGGTTATGTTTGATATGATCAAACAGTTTTTGCAAGGTCAACAAGCCTCCGGCTCCATCCTGAATGCTGGCGCTATGCACTGCAACCAGCAACACCAATCCCAAAACGTCTACCACCAGGTGTCGCTTCCGGCCCGGCGTTTGCTTATGCACATCCACGCCGCGTTCTTCACCGCCTTCCGAAGTCTTTACACTCTGGCTGTCGATCACTGCCGCACTCGGTCGCTCATGGCGTCCGGCTTTCTTTCGCACTTTCTTCACCAAGACCTCATTGATCCGCTGCCACACACCGTCTTGTTGCCAACTCCAATAGTAGAAATACACCGTTCGCCATGGAGGAAAATTGACGGGCAACATCCGCCATTGGCAGTCGGTACGATTGACGTACAGAATCGCATTGATCACCTGCCATTTTTCCCATTTGGGTGGACGACCCAGTTGGAAGGTTGGAAAGAACTCCGAAATCTGTTGCTATTCGGTATACTTGAGATCGGTCGAGTAGGTTTGGTTGAATTTGGTCATTCTCCAATCTTACTCGACCACTTTTAAAACACTCTCTTAGGGAGATATCCTTCTCGTGGCTTAGAAAAATTGCTAACCACGCATCTGGTGATTTGTGCAGATTAGAAAAGGTAACCTCGTGGGCGATCCTCTCCATGTCCAATGAGTAATTCCTCTATTTCTTCTAGGTGAAGTGACTTATCGGCAAGCTCACTGGGGGATCGAGACGGGCTTAGATTAGCGTCGCAATTTTACAATGCAAGAAGACGCCACGTGCATGATCAGCGACTATATGGGAAAAGTGATGGCTTCGGCTAATAATTTGGTTTTGGCTCTCATTCGACAAGCCAAATTCCACAATGCGGCTCAAGCCAGACGATGGTTCACCGCTCATACTTCTGAGGCATTTCGCCTACTCACCACACCCTTTTCTGGATTTTAAGAAAGCCATGTTTGTCACGTTTCGTCCCCTTGCAGATTTTGGTTGAGCGAATTATAGTTGACATCGACGGCGAGCTCGTTGAACACGAATTAAACTCGCTTTTGCGTGTCTTCGCTCTCTCGTGTAAAATTTATCTACCCCCGGAAGCGGGGATGGTAGTTCGGAGCATGTCCGCTCAGGGGTACTCTTATACAAATTAAATTTCCCTCTGCGTTTCCTTCTACATATAATTCAAGAGCTGGAATTGATTTACCCGCCCGGTGTAATGGGCGTTCGCAATTTTCTTATCATGAGTAATCACATTTCTTATGACCGGACTTGAAACCACATCGTCCCCACTGAATCAGACTCAGCGTCGGTCGGCATCCATCCGTGCGATAATCGAACATCTTTTCCTACCCGAAAAAGAGCGACTGCACATTGTTTTGATCCTCGGGGCAATCACACTCATCGGGGTGGTGCTCAGGCTATTAGATCTCGACAAATCCATCGCCTACGACGAAGCCTATACATTCATCCATTTTGCTTCGAGACCGTTCAAGCACATCCTGGCGGATTACAGCGCGCCGAATAACCATATTTTCCATACGATCCTGGTTGGGATTAGCTATCGATTATTTGGTGGGCAGGCCTGGGCATTAAGGCTACCTGCCTTTACGGCTGGTGTTCTGATGATCCCTGCGATGTATATCGCGGCGCGCAGGTTCTTTTCTCCTTACCAATCGCTGGCCGCGGCGGGACTGGTTGCCGTCATCCCACTGTTCTTCAACTACTCCGTCAATGGACGCGGCTACACGATGCTTGTATTATTGGCTTTATTACTCGCCAATTTTGGGGCGATTCTGGTGAATAGTCAAAGTAAACCTGCGCTGGTTGCCTTTACCCTCACGGCAGCACTGGGGTTCTATACGATCCCTATCTTTCTTTATCCAATGGCGGGAATCTCGCTCTGGGTGACGTTTACTTATTTGTTTGCGAATGAGCCGTGGCAAGACAAGCTTCGCAGACTAGGTACGTTTCTTGGCGCGTGTCTCCTGGCAGGCTTATTGACTTTGATTCTCTATTCCCCGGTCATCCTATTCGGTAGCGGGCTTTCTTCGATCATCGGTAACGAGATTGTGAGATCGTTGAGCTGGTCCACGTTTCTAGCAAACCTCGATCCTCGCCTCCTGAAAGCCTGGAACAAGTGGATGATCGGTATCAGCGCAACATTTGAATATGTGTTTCTGGGCGGCTTTTTGATTTCCCTACTCTTTTATCGCAAGTTGTCCAATCAAAAGCTGCCTTTGCAGGTCTTCTTGGCTCTGGCTGTCGCCGTTCTCCTGGTCCTTCAGCGGGTGAGTCCACTACCCAGGATATGGATTTACCTGGAGGCGTTTTATCTCATGTTTGCAGCCGCGGGATTGGTCTGGCTGGTCGAGCTCTTTCTGCGTGCTATCGCGGGACCGGTTCATACTGGGCGTATCCTATCATTCGCTATCCCGCTGGTCTTCATCGCTGCCATGACGAATATGCTCAGTGACCGTGCACAAAACCCGGTATTTCTGGACCGTGATCTGCTGCCGGAAGCTTACGCAGCCGATTACCTTGCCGAAAATTTGAAGCCGGAGGATACAATCGTCGCGACCGGGCCAGTTGACATTCAGGCGGCCTATTACCTCAGCCTGCACGGCATTTCCTTTGACCGCTTTTATAAACGGGATCATCCGGTGGAAATTCAGAATGCCCTGGTGATGCTGAGGGAAAACTCGAAGTACAAAACACCGGAGAGCGTGGTGGAATTTTTCAAATTGGATGAGGACCTCGACCTGAACGCGGCCGAACTGATCTTCGAGTATGCCAGTGTGCAGATCTATTCCATCCCTGCCAGGTAAGCGCAGCCCAGTTTGGATTGCTTTTGGATTAGAATCGTATAGTGTCCATTCGTCTTATAGCGATTTTCGCCGTATTTGCCGTGGCGCTCCTCGCCACAGCTTGCAGTTCCAGAGCACAGGGACAAATGACACCTAATCCGACCCGATTCGTGAGCACTTCGACACTGTCTGCAACGACACCGGCCCCTGTAGAAACTGTGCATCCATCTTCTCCATCGCCAACCGTTGTGCCCGTGGATGGAATTACGTCCACCCAGGTCAATGTGCGCGCGGAACCTTCCACAGCGGGTACCGTGCTGGGGATAATACCCGCAGATATGAGGGTGGAAATCACCGGTCAGGATCCGGGCGGCAATTGGTGGCAGATCAATTACTCACACCCCGATGCAATTGACGGAAAAGGCTGGGTCACATCACAATACGTTACAATGCCGACCACAGCGGAAGTGCCAGTCATCGGCGGCCCCCAAGAAGACGCAAATGCCGGGGCTGTTGCCGTCATACAGCAGCAGATCAACGTGCGCAGCGGGCCTGGCACAGATTTCAACTCACTGGGCACGCTAAATCCCCAGGATGTCGTCAACCTGACCGGCAAGGACCCCAACGGCGGCTGGCTGCAGATCGATTTCGTGCCTGGTCCGGAGGGCAAAGGCTGGGTGAGTGCGGCTTTCGTTCAGGCACAGGGTGTGGAGAATCTGCCGATCGTCGCCGAGTCAGGCCGGGTCGTCGGGACGGGAACGCCGACGAGTATCCCTCCAACACCGATCCCCACAGTCATCCCTGCCCAGGAAGATAACGATTCAACCAGCAGTCCGATCGCCCGTGTGATCTTGGAACCAACCGGCACGCAGACCTTCATCTACAATGGAGACATCTCAGCTCCACAGGGTGACCTGGAAGATTGGATCGCGTTCATGCCTTATGATCAAGTGGTGTTCGCAAGTCTGGAGTGTAGAGGGAACGATGGCATAAGAGGCCAACTCCTGGAAAACAACTTGCCAATAGGCACGTATATTAAGTGCGGTGATCAGATGGAACGACTCGCCGTAATGGCCGGCTCTACCTACATACTCCATCTCGAGGCGGTAACATCTGGAGAAATTCTCCAATATACAAACTATATTCTTACAATCAAATCGAGACCCTAAATGAAGCCCTATCCATTAAGAACAACCTCGGCCGGTAATCCAGCCATCCTGCAATTCAAGCACAGGTTTGGCATATGGTATGGAGCTGCACTGGGGCTGTCCTTTGCTATCTTTGCCTGGGGTGTGGATTCTTTCCTCTTGAGTCGCATGAATGGTCTTTTTCCCTGGTTGAAATTTCTCGGCGGCGTCCTCCCCTGTGTGATCGTCGGAGGAGGGGTTGGCTGGCTTTCTGCTCGATTAGACAGGCCTTTGTTGGCCATGCTTTTATGGGCAGGAGCGGCATCTGTCTTCGCCTGGCTCACGGTCAACCTGCCCTTGCAGATCACGCCGCGTATCCTGGACTTGGCCGATCCTGACATTCAAGACCTGCTGCATTACACGTATTACGAAACCTTTTCGACCCGCTTTACCGTAGCCTATATTTGGATCGCTATCTTTGTTTCCCTGGCCGGGCTTCTTCAAATTCCGCTGAGCGATTCTGCCGTATTTTCCACGTCGTCTTTTGGGAGAATCTCGCCGATGCTGGCCACGCTGGTTTTGATGGCTGTTTGCGGAACCATCGTGGATGGACTGAACAACGAGAAACTCCGGGGGCCAGTGGATGCGGTCAATACAACAGTCCAATTTGCCCTGGAGAATCGCGGAAGGGAAGTTGATCCTGCTGAATCCCGGCGCATGCACCTGGGGGCGTTGCGCAGTGTAGGAGATCTGATCACGCCGGAGCGAAAATTCATTGTCAGCGGTTATGACCAACTGCTGGAGCAGGTGCAGGTGCTGGCGCGGTTTGAAGGGGCCTGGGTGGAATGCGACCTGATCGTCAATCAATTGATCAGGTGCGAGCAGGTGGGAAAACCTCGATAATGTGACGTTTGTACCGGACTTGTGCGTATTTGTACAAAATTTCCTTTTATGGTAGAGTTAATGCAGAATTTCACATTGACGAGGGCGAATGTCCATGAATGCAAACAGAATTCCAGATATCATTATCGGCCGCCTGCCGGTTTATCTACGCGCCTTGCAGCAATTAGCGGAAAAAGGGATCATGACCACCTCCTCGCAGGAACTTGGCGAGATTATTGGCATCTCCGCTGCCCAGATCCGCAAGGATATCTCTCAATTCGGCGAATTTGGGAAACAGGGCACGGGATATTCCATCCCTTTTTTGATCGAACGTCTGCGAAACATCCTCAAGGTGGATCGGGTCTGGGAGGTGGTGATCGTCGGCATGGGTGACATCGGACATGCTCTCGCCCGTTATAACGGATTCGCCAATCGCGGCTTCCATATCCATATGGTCTTTGACAACGACCCGCAAAAAATCGGGCAAAGGGTGGGAGACTACGAAATCTTCGACACGGCAACCCTGATTGAGAAAGTAAAACAGAACAAGATCAAAATTGCTATGCTCACGGCTCCCGCCTCGTCTGCGCAGGACATCACAGATCTGCTAGTCAAAGCCGGAATCAAGGCGATCCTCAACTACGCGCCCATCAGTTTGAACGTGCCGGGTGGGGTGCGGGTGCAATACATCGACCCGGTGACGCACCTGCAGCGTATGACGTATTATCTGGACTAATACTTTTCAAAAATTCAACAGGCGCCCGCATGCGGGCGCCTGTTCGTTTCATTTATACCTGCGGTAGACTGCGCCGGAGGATGTTGTACATGGGAATGGCTTTGACTGCCCCCTCCACAACACAGGTAGAAGGGTTATCTACTAAATAGGCTGGAATTCCTAGTGACTTTGTTAGTAGTTTATCTACACCGCGCAATAACGCTCCCCCTCCACACAGAGCAACCCCGCGATCGATGATGTCTGCTACCAGCTCAGGCGGCGTTTTCTCCAGCACACGGCGACCCGTTTCCACAATAGCCTTCAGGGGATCCTGCAATGCTTCGACGATCTCGCCGGTCGTCAGGGTGACAGGGCGCGGCAGGCCCGTAACCTGATCCTGCCCCTGAACCTCCATGTTGTTTTCTGTATCCTGAGGGACGGCGGCGCCGATCCGCACCTTGAGCTGTTCGGCCGTGACTTGACCGATCACAATCCCATACTTACGGCGCACATACGCGACGATGGCTTCGTCCAAATCAATGCCTCCCGCGCGCAAGGTCTCTGCCGAAACGATGCCATACATTGCCATGACAGCGGCTTCGGTGCAGCCACCGCCCAGACAGATCACCATATTCCCCGAAGGCGAATTGATCGGGAGGTCCACACCAAGCGCGGCGGCGAGCGGCTGCTGGATCAGGTAGGCTTCGCGGCTCCCCGCCTCCAGCACCGCCTCGTAGACCGCGCGTCGCTCTACACTGGTCACGCCATAGGGAACCGTGATCATCACGCGCGGGCGGAAGATGCGCATCGAGCCGCTGACGCGCTGCAGTAGATAGGAGAGCAAGGTCTCCGTGATCTCGTAATCGGCAATCACGCCGTTCTTCAGCGGACGCGCCACCTCGATGCTTTCCGGGACACGCCCGTACATGTCCCGCGCCTCCTGTCCGACGGCCACCATTTTTTGATCGGCCACTTCTATGGCTACGATGGTCGGCTCTTCCGAAAGGACTTGCGTGCTATCCGCGAGGCGGGTAAACATGGTGCCCAGGTCGATGCCCAGGTCTTTCCGAAACATTGCCACGGTGCCTACATTTCTTAGAAATGAATTCTCTTGAATATATAAACCCTGAAGGTCTTTGTTGCAAAGCAAATTCTGGTATTTGCAGCAATTCTATGCTTAAAGCATAGAGTTGATTGTAATTGTAAAGGAGACCCCTTCGGCACGCCCTACACCGCACTCCCCGGCACCGGCCTCCAGGGCAGGTGTGCCCCAGGTGCAAGTGTCGGGCAGTCAGGATAAGCCTTGGGGTCCCGGCCTACATCGAGGTGTCTTTTTCCGTATAGGTATCTCGGGTCTTTCGATAGCGTCGAATCGCATCCAGGCGCAGGTTGGATCTGCGTAAGGCAGCCTCCATTCTTAGGTATGCATCATGATCTTCTGGCTTAAGGTTTGCCAGGGCATCTTCCGCTCGTTTCTTGGCCGCTTGCGCACGGGTGAGATCGATATCTTCCACGTTTTCCGCCGCATCGGCAAGGACGGTCACGATAGTTGGCTGGACTTCGGCCATGCCGCCCGCGACCGTAAACAGCTCCTCCTTACCGTCTTTGCGGACTCTGATCACTCCATATTTTAGCGTTGCCAGGAGTGGTGCATGGTGAGGCAAAATCCCCATCTCTCCTGCAGCACCCGGCAGGACGACGATATCCACATCGCCCTGAAAAACGGTTCGATCCTGAGAAACGATTTCACATCGAAT
>LLBZ010028167.1_pt4 | contig 17460 bp, 13 predicted proteins | sample 1489421 | NCBI WGS metagenome assembly LLBZ01 (sample SAMN04092657, study PRJNA295927) | soil metagenome | biome: Soil prokaryotic community; feature: Bulk soil; isolation source: soil from tomato rhizosphere | host: tomato cultivar Moneymaker | place: South Korea | collected 2011-11-01 | reverse complement strand
GACAGGCGTCGTCGGATAGCGCACGCCCGCGAAGGCTGCAACCTGTGGACCCCACATCCCGGCGGCGTTGACGACAGTCGACGTCTTGATCGCGCCTTTGTCCGTCAGCACCTTCGTCACTTCACCCTTCGGCGAAAGCTCGATCCCTGTGACGCGCGTGTGCGTATAAATCGTTACACCCAGCTCGCGGGCAAGGCGCGCCATCGAAGTGGTCGTCGTATACGGGTCAAGGTGTCCATCCCGTGGCAGATACATCGCGCCGTACAAATCTTTCTTCGTGATCTGCGGCATGATTCTTACCGCCTCATCTGGCGAGATGACCTCCGCATCCATGCCGATGCCCCTGGCGCGGCTGACGCTGCGTTCCAGCTCGAGCAACTGCTCCTTGCTCGAGGCCACACGCAGGCTACCGACGTGATTGAACAATCCCAGGCTGCTATACAGCTCGATGCTGTACTTGCGGAATTCCATCATCGCCTTCGACGTGGCGAACTGGGTCACCACACCCGCCGCGTGCGAAGACTCGCCGCTGGCGATCTCGCCTTTTTCCAACAAGATCACATCTTTCTTCCCCAGATTTGCCAGATGGTACGCGATGTTCACCCCGTAAATCCCCCCGCCAATGACGACGATCTCTGCCTGATCTTTCATTCAATTACCTCTAGTTACCGTTGGTTTCGATATGCACCGCGAAGAGCATGCGGAGTTACTCTACCGCCTCACATCCCTCAGCCACGCCTCAATCTCCTCCCCATCCATCTTCTCTCTCGCCCGTGCCCAGCGCTCGGTGGCCCAGCCCCAGAAATCAAAATCGATCTTCGAGATCTTGGCCTGGATGGCGGACCATAGCCCCCAACCGACATCTGACATGACCATGTTCAATTTCATGCGGGCTATTTTACTGGAAGAGGCTTCGCCGAAGTATGCTTCACACACTTCCAGAATTTGCTCATCCTTGAACTGCATCTCCTGGCAGGTATTACCTAACTCGAAGGTGGGGTCATTGTTGCCGCTATACTCGTAGTCGATCAACCATAATTGTTTTCCATCGTCGATGTAATTCTCGGCAAGGAGGTCGTTGTTGCAGGGAACAGTTGGCAACGGAATGACCGACATGGCCTTCTCGATCTCCGACACAATTGGCATGTGCTCAATGTATCCAGCGGGAATGCGGATGTCGCGCTCCCTGCAAACGCCGAGATAATATTCAGTGAGGCGGAACATATTGAAATCTGTCAGGAAGCGCGGGCCGGCGTGCAACCGCTTGATGGACTCCGCCATCCGCGCTGGCATCCCTGGTGCGTTGAGTAAGTCCTTGGACATCGTCGTGCCGTGCAGGAACTCCAGCACCATGACGCAATGTTCCGGCAGGTAATAGAGGACCCGCGGGGCGACGCCGGCCTCCGCAGCTGCTCTGGTGTTGTGGTACTCATTGTTGCGATCCACGGCCAGCAATTCGGTGCTCTCGCCCGGCACACGTACGACGTGAGGCGTCCCATCCACATCCACCCGGTAATTGGCGTTCGTCAGCCCGCCCGAAAGCGGCTGGATGGAAATTGCCTTCCCCTTCCATTCTTCGATCTGTCCAATGGCTTCTTCGATCAAAGACATAGCTCTCTCCGAATCATAAGGACTTCGGAAGTCCTGGCTCAGACTTCCGAAGTCCTGCTGGTGGCAGTAATTGCTATTCCGGCGGGATTTCCTTGAAGGCGTAATCCACGTTGATGCCGCGTGACTTTTGAGCGTTCTTCATCACGATATACCAGATGGCGGTGAATGCCAGGACGCCAAACACGACACCATAGGCCAGCATACTGGTCAACCCAAGCTGGGAATAGAACATGAACATCAACAGCATCACCCCGCCCAGGATGAAGCCAACAAAGCCCATCACGGTGACGAGCGGCGTGTTCCCGATCTTATACTTGGCGCCTGGCGAAGCCTCATACACATCCTTCGCGCGGTAGGGAAGCAGCGCGCCTGCCAAACAGGTGATGACAAACACATAACCGCAGGCAAAGGTCACGCCGAGAGTCAGTCCCACCCAGCCGGGATACATGTTATACAACAGGATCACCGGGATGCTGGCCAGGAAGTAGGCAATATGCGCGTTGACCGGCGTATGGAAGCGCTCATCCACCCTGCTCATCCATTCCGGCAGCAGGCGGTCGAGGGACATCGCCACCATCACGCGTGTCATGCCGATGTAGCAGTTATGCACGATCTGGTGTGAGTTGAGGATGTAGCCGATGCCGATCAACAGCACGATCAAGGGACTGGCGCTCAATGCCACGGCAATCATGTTGGGCCACAGCCAGAAGCCGGCGATGGTCGCTTCGCTCACACCCGCCCAGTAACCCGCGCCGGCGACATACAGAAACTCCGTCCCGACTGCCTTCTCAATTGCCGCCGCCAGGATCGCCAGCAGAATGCCGGTAAAGATCAACGAACCGACAATGATGAATACCTGGCTGCTGAAGGAGCGCGCGTTCTTGATCTCACCGTTCTGCTGGGCGCTGTATGTGGCCCACTGCAGCGACGTCCAGGCGATGGGGGCGACCAGGAGCGTTGCCAGCAGGCTGAATGGGGGATTCAAGTCTATACCCGCGGCTTCAGTCGCAGCCATAGCGGTCTGTACGAAGTTCTGCGTCCCCGCCACTGCCTGGGCAAAGGCGTCGAGCCTGGCCATCGAGGAAGCGGGATTCCCCAGGAATAGCACGACCAGCATCGTTACGAAAGCGATCAGCGTCCCGCCGATCATCCAGAGCTGGAGCCGGACGTAGTTCTTGAATCCGCTGATCAGGATCAGCAGTGCCACCAGCGCGTTGAGGATGCTCGTAATGATTATGCCGGTCGAGGTCGTAAACCAGATGCCGAGGTTCGAAAGCGCCGTATTCCCCATCGTCGCGCCCAGCCCGAGAAACAGCGGCGCGAATCCCAGGTACGAAAGCAGCCATCCTGAAAGCGCCACCCACTGCAGGATCCAGATCACATACCCGGACATCACCACCGTAAACGCGACGCCGCCCCCGAAGACGCGGCTCTGGAAGACATAATCACCGCCTGAGCGCGGCAGCGCGGTCGAAAGCCAGACGTACACAAGTGCGATGGGGATCTCGATCACCATGGCGAGTAAAATCCCCCAGACCAATTTGCCGCCCGGGAGGGCCCCCGGCGCCCACAGATATGTCCACGGGAAGATCAGACCCATGGTCAACACGTTATACACAAATGCCGAGAAGGGGGACATCACCCGCACAAGCCCCGATGCCTTGCGAGTGAACACCTCCGGTCTTGCTGCTGCGGTTGTCGTAGCCATACTCATTCTCCTTTTCCTTTGGCACTAAACGAAACGACTCGTTGAAACCGAACACGTCTCACCGCAATATCTTCGTTCTGCACTCTCCTTTCTACCCTGGCCCTTGTCCCCACAGAGGTTTAAGGCTCACCCGCTCGTCATCTGGTACCCCTTCACCTCACCATCCATAAAATTGACCAGGCAGCCGCGCAGGATACCCTCGCCGTACTCGCTGCCGGGGTTGACACATGTGGTGCGTCCGATCTTCGCGACCGACTGCGACTCGTGGATGTGACCGTGCAGCCCAAGCATTGGCTGATGTTTCTCGATCGCCTCACGGATGGACCTGGATCCCGCGCCAAACAGCACCACCTGCCCACCTCGCACAATCTGCTCCGGCGGGTCCTTCGTCCAGTCGAGCATCGGGCAGGTATCGAGAGAGGAGTCCACCGGCGGGTCATGAAAGTTGAAGATCGACTTCTTCGTATCAGGCAGTCTGGCGATCATCTCTTCGATCATCAGGCCAAGCTGCTCATCCGAGACCTCGCGCGGCGTCTTCCATGGGGTGGGCGTGCTCCAGCCGACCGAGATCATGGGATGGTCGTCGTCCACGTAGACCACTTCATTCTCACATGCAAAAAAGGATTTGTTGCTCTCTCGCTTCATAACATCTAACACCGCCGGCTCATCGTCGTTGCCACCTGTTACGAAGCATTTGACGCCAGTCCCTGCAAGCCGTTCTTCGGCCAGGTCCACCCAGCTGCTGAGACGCTGGCGCGCCAGATCGTTGAATAGCCTGCTGACCGCCTGTTCATCCGCCGAGATGGACGTGAACTCATCCTCCTCCATCACCTTGTAATAAAAGCCCAGGATGTCCAGCCGGGACATCAATCCTTTGAGCTCCTCGTCCGTCGTAAGCTGCTCCACACGTCCCTGCACGGTGGCGCGGTAACAGCCGTTTTTCTCTTTGATGATCGGGATCAGTAACTTACCTGTGATATCGCCACCCATCACCAGGACATTGGCATCATAGAACTTCCCCGCGTTGATGAATTTCCGAAAGGTGCGTTCCGAGGCGTGCAGGTCGGTCGCAAAGAATAACCGCGTAGACTTTTTGCTGTTCTTCTTAAAAAAGAAAGACATCTGACCTCTCCGCTCGCGCGATGTCATTCCAGCGAAGCACACCGCTAGGGTGTGAGCGGCGCTCCATCAGAGTGACATGCTCCTCCGTATTCACTTGATCACTGCTCGGAAAACACTGCACGCATTATATAAGAATGTAGAGAAATTTGGTAGTTATTTGCTTTTTCATTATAATTGCGCGGTATCCAATTCTGAGGCACAGGAGCTTTCCATGACCAGTGGTCCGATTGGGATGGGCGAGCAGGATCTGGCAGAACGTGAAAAATTCGAAAGTGAGTTGAAGCACATCCTCAAAGCCGGTGAAGAGGAAGGTCTCCTGCTACGGGTCATCGGCTCGCTGGCGTTCCAGATGCACTGTCCGCGGCACGGATATCTGCAAGCCGCCATGGGACGCGCCTACACCGACATCGACTTCGCTGCCTATGGCAAACAGAGCAAGCAAGTGCAGGCATTATTGACCTCGCTGGGCTACAACGAAAACCGCGAAGTCTATATTAATTCGGAGGGCGAACGCGCCATCTTTGATAAACCACAGGCAGGATTACATGTGGACGTGTTCTACGAAAAGCTCGATTTCTGCCACACGATCTACTGGAAAGACCGCCTGGAAGTCGATTCCCCCACGATTCCATTGGCCGAGCTGCTCCTCGAGAAAATGCAGATCGTAAAGATCAACGAAAAGGACGTGATCGACACGATCATGCTCCTGCTCGAACACCCTTTGGGTGAGGGAGATTACGAGACCATCAACGTTCAGCGCGTTGCCAGACTCTGCGCCGACGACTGGGGACTCTGGCGCACCACGACGATGAATCTGGACAAGATCCAGCAGCTCGCGCAGGGCTATGGACAACTAACGGCCGAGCAAAAATCAAAAGTAACAGAACAAGTCCGGTCGGCGCTGACTCGGATCGAAAGCGAACCGAAACCTCTCGCCTGGAAACTCCGCGCCCGAGTCGGCGACCACGTCAAGTGGTACAAGGACGTGGATGAGGTGCAATAGTGTTGCTGCTCACGCCGCTGTCCGCGGCGTCGATTGCCGTGGAATTTCAGCGCCGGGGACGGCCCTGGGAGCAAAATAAACAATGACCCTCACCATCGGGCAAGCCATTGCCCGCGTGCCAAGGTGGCAGAATGCCGCCGATATCAAGGTCTCTCCTCTCGAAGGCGGGATCACCAACCGTAACTACCGCGTGGATGTGGGAGACGAGTCTTTCCACTTGCGGCTGGCAGGGCAGAACACGCACTTGCTCGGCATCGACCGCGAGCACGAGTACCAAGCTGCGAAGACGGCCGGTGAATTGGGAATCGGGCCGGAAGTCGTTTATTTTATTCGACCAGACGGCTACCTCGTAACCCGCTTCATTCCCGGCCGCCCCATTCTGCCCGACGAGCTGCGGCAGCCGGACAATATCCAGCGGGTGGTTGGCGCGCTGCGCAAACTCCATGGCGCACAGACCATTCCCGGCGTGTTCAATGCTTTTCAGGTCGTACGTGATTATGCAGAGATTGCGAATCGTTACAACGTGACATCCCCTCAAAACTTTGACTGGCTCCTCGCGCAAATGAATGCTGCCGAGTCAGCCATCGGCTCTAATTCTCTGGCGCCTCGTCCTTGCCACAATGACTTGCTCAACGGCAACTTCCTCCTCAACGATAGGCTGTATATCCTCGACTGGGAATATGCCGGGATGGGCGATGTCTTCTTCGACCTGGCGAACTTCTCCAACAATCATGAGCTCACCGCCGAAGAAGATCGTCTGCTCCTGGACTGCTACTTTAGCAAGATCACACCGCAACACCTCGCCCACCTGAGCATCATGAAGATCATGTCCGATTTCCGCGAGGCGATGTGGGGGCTGGTCCAGATCGGCATCTCGGACATTGAGTTCGATTTCCGCGAATATGCAGACAAACACTTCGAGCGCCTGACAAAGAACATGCAAAACCCATATTGGAACGAATGGCTGGACGATGTGAGTAGGGCGGGATGGCATCCCGCCAGCACTTGAAGTTGTCGCGCGAAAAGCGTGACCCACTTCGATACCAAAAACTCTTCACGATAGTTCGGTAAATTCGCGGCAACACTTCTGGAAATTCAACCCCTGGCGGATAAGCAACACCTGCACTGGCACGCACGTGCAAGTGTCCGCCTTAGAGGAGACCTATCAAAACATGGCTGAACTACCAACACAGGCACAGGTTGTCATTATCGGGGGCGGCGTGGGCGGTTGCAGTATCGCCTATCACCTCACCTTGATGGGCTGGAAAGATGTCATCCTTCTGGAGCGACACGAGTTGACCAGCGGCTCGACCTGGCATTCCGCCGGGCTGGTGGGGCAGATGCGCTCAGACGCCAACCTGACGCGCATGATGAATTACAGCACGAAGCTCTACAGTCGTCTGAAAGAAGAAACGGGGCAGGATACGTCGTGGCGCGAAGTAGGCGGCATCCGCCTCGCCTCCTCGGCAGAGCGCATGGAGGAGATCAAGCGCCTGGTCGGCATGGCGCGCTCCTTCAACGTGGAAATGGAACTGATCTCGCCGAAAGAAGCGCAGGAGCGTTTTCCTTTAATGTCATTGGACGGCGTGGTCGGCGCGGCATTCACCCCTAGCGATGGGATCATCGATCCAACGGGACTCACGAACGCGTTGGCAACGGGCGCCAAGAGCCGCGGGGCGCGCATCTTCACAAATACCAATCTGGAGAAGATCAACCTGAAGAACGGGCGCGTCCATGAAGTAGTGACCGACCAGGGCACGATCCAGACGGAGATCGTGGTCAACGCCTCAGGCCTGTGGGGACGCGAGATCGGCAAGTTGGTCGGTTTGAATCTGCCGGTTATCCCAATGGCGCACCTTTATTTGATGACCCTGCCCATCCAGGGCGTGGACCGCGCCACACCGACCCTGCGTGATCCGGACCTCTTAGTCTACTGGCGTGAGGAGGTGGGTGGGTTCGTGATGGGCGGCTACGAGCGCCAGCCCGCGCCGTTCGGCCTGAACGGCATCCCGCGCGATTTCAAATTCCAATTGCTGCCCGAGGATTGGGAGCGCTTTACGCCATTGATGGAGAACGCCATCAAGCGCGTCCCTGTGATGGAGCGCGTGGAGGTCAAGAAACTGCTCAACGGTCCCGAGGGCTTCACTCCCGACGGCGAATACCTGCTCGGCCCCACATCCGTCAAGGGCTTCTGGGTGGCATGTGCCTTCTGCGCCCACGGGCTGGCGGGCGCGGGCGGAATCGGCAAGATCATGGCGGAGTGGATCGTCGATGGTCACCCCGAGTGGGACATGTGGCGGCTTGACGTACGCCGCTTCGGCTCCAACTACAACAGCCTCGGCTATGCCGCGGCGCGCACGATCGAGACCTACACTCAGTATTACGATATCCATTATCCTGGTGAGGAGCGACTCTCGCGCCGCAACCTGCGGCTCTCTCCCACCTATTACCGCCTGCGTGAGCTGGGCTGCTCGTTCGGCGAGAAGTTCGGCTGGGAGCGACCCAACTGGTTCCAGCCCTATGAAGAGAAAGCCACGCACGGGCATGAGCCGCTCGGTTGGGCGCGTCATAACTGGTCTCGTGCTATCGGCTACGAACACCTCCAGACGCGCGCCGCTGCCGGTCTGTTCGACGAGACCTCGTTCAACAAGATCGAAGTCCGCGGGCCCGGCGCCCTCGCCTTCCTGGACCGCGTCTGCGCCAACAACATCGATCAGCCTGTTGGTACTGTAATCTATACCCAGTGCCTGAACCAGCGCGGCGGCATCGAATGTGACTTCACCGTCAACCGTCTGGAGGAAGACCGCTTCCTCATCATCACCGGGACCGCCTTCGGACAGCACGACATCTCATGGCTGTCGCTCAACATGCCGGAAGACGGCTCGGCTAGCATCGAGGATGTCGGCTCTGCCTACGCCTGTATCGGCTTGTGGGGACCCAAAGCAAGGGTGATCGTGGAGAAAGTGACAGATGACGATGTGTCTAACGCGGGCTTTCCGTACATGACCTCCAGGCGCATCTCCCTGGGTGATATCCCCGTGATCGCCTCGCGGGTGACGTATGTAGGCGAGCTGGGCTGGGAATTTTATTGCCCCATGGAATACGGACTGCGCCTGTGGGATACGCTCTGGGAGGCAGGCATGCCCGAAGGGATGGTGGCCGGCGGGTACAAAGCCATCGAGAGCCTGCGCCTGGAGAAAGGCTACCGCTACTGGAGCGCCGAGATCAGCCCGGATTACACTCCCTATGAGGCGGGTCTGGGCTTCGCGGTGAAATTAGATAAAGGCGATGGTTTGACGAGCTCACCACGCAGCTTCATCGGCAAGGAAGCGCTCGTCAAACAAAAAGCAAACGGGCTGACTCGCAGGCTGTGTTGCCTGACACTCTCCGACAACCGCGTGGTGGCTCTCGGCAAGGAACCCATCCGGGCAGAAGGCGGAGGGTCAGAAGGCAGAAAAATAGTCGGATGGGTTTCCTCAGGCGGATATGGCTACTCCGTGGGGGAAAGCATCGTCTATGCCTACCTGCCGATGGAATACACAAAGGAAGGCACGCGTCTCGAGATCGAATTCTTTGGCCAACAGGTTGGAGCAACCATTGTAAAGTCCCCGCTGTGGGATCCGAAGGGAGAGCGGATCAGGGCGTAGTGTTAATTCGTATGACACGCATAGCGATCTTGCGCTGTGGGAAACTTCCAGGCTTCGTGACCTGGGAGATCCCCAATTTGGACGAGTTATTTGAAGAGGACAATCTACTCCTGCAGGGATTCGAGGCACAGGGGTTTCAGGCTTCGCCGGTTGTCTGGAGCCAGCCCGATATCGATTGGAACCAGTTTGATATCGCGCTCATCCGTAGCACCTGGGATTATCTCGACGACCAGGATCTTTTCCTGCGTGTCTTATCGCAGATCGAAGCATCCCCCTGCAAACTCTATAATCCGTTAGCAGCAGTCCGTTGGAACATGGACAAGCATTATTTGCTTGATCTCGAGCAACGGGATGTGCCCATCATTCCCACCTATCTGGCATCGAATGTCGAGGCGGAGACACTTCACGATATGTTTGCTGCCAAACAGTGGCAAACCATGATCTTGAAACCCAGCGTCGGCCTGGGAGGCTCATATTCCTATCGCGTACCCTTGGAGGAGCTCGACAATAAACTCACAAGCCTGAAAGTCAGCCAACCCGATCGGGAATACCTGATACAGCCGTTCATCGAATCCGTTGTCTCTGAAGGCGAGTGGTCATTCATCTATTTCAACCGGCAGCTCAGTCATGTATTACTGAAAAAGCCTGCTCCCCACGACTATCGGGTACAGGGTATCTACGGTGGGACAATACAAACGGCTGAACCTCAAGAGCATGATCGAGCGCAGGCGGAGGCAGTGCTAGCGAAACTTCCCTTTGACATTCTGTATGCTCGTCTTGATTTCGTCAGGGTGGGTGGTCGCTTGTTGATCATAGAGGTAGAGCTGATAGAGCCGATCCTTTCATTCAACCTGGTTCCGGAAAGCGTTATGCGTCTCGTCAACGCCACCGGCATCAAGTTCGGGGTGCGCCATGGCTGACCGCGCCAAAGAAACATGGGGATCCGGGGACGCATACGAACAGTATGTCGGGCGTTGGAGTCGTCTTGTGGCAGCGGAATTTCTCGGATGGCTAGACGTCGAAGCAGGATCGACCTGGGCCGATGTGGGCTGCGGGACGGGTGTTCTCACAGGACGCATTCTTGCGGACGAAGCTGTGACATTGATCCTTGCCACCGACCGCTCTGCGGGATTTATTCGTACAGCACACAGCAGACTCCAAGACCACCGCGTGCAGTTGAGCGTGGGTGATGCCCTGGCGCTTGCCTGGGGGGACAACTCCTGCGACGCGACGGTCTCCGGGCTCGTCCTGAACTTTGTAGGGAGCCCGAAGGCAATGGCTTCCGAAATGGTGCGCGTCACGCGTCCAGGCGGGACCGTCGCGGCGTATGTTTGGGATTATGCCGGCGGCATGCAAATGATGAGACACTTCTGGGATGCGGCGGTGAAAATCCATCCGCAAGATGCCAAGCTCGACCAGGCGGAGCGCTTTCCGATCTGCCAGCCCCAGCCGCTTGAGAAATTGTTTCATGAAGTGGGCTTGCACGCAGTCTCCGTGCGCGCGATTGACATCGTCACTGTATTTCGGGATTTCGATGACTACTGGACCCCATTCCTGGGGAAGCAGGGCGCAGCGCCCACCTACCTTGCGAGCTTGGACACTGCCGAGCAGGACCGTATACGCGATGCATTGAAAGCTCGCCTTCCCACAACCGCCGATGGCTCCATCCGCCTGAACGCGAGAGCCTGGGCAGTCCAGGGGATCGTTCCTCGTTGAGCGACTGGATCTGTGATGAAAATGAGTAGGTTTGGCTCTGACCCGCACGATTTTTTTAGTTCAATTTACAAAAATATCCCACCCTGGGATATCGGCGCGCCGCAACCCGCCATGACTGCGCTTCTTGAAAAGTACCCGCCCACAGATCCGGTCTTGGATATTGGTTGTGGCTCGGGCGACCTCGCCATCTATCTGGCGCAACGCGGACATCAAGTCGTCGGGGTCGATTTTGTGGAGGCCGCTATTCTGGATGCCCGCAGGAAAGCAGACTACCTGTATCCCGAAGCCTCACGATTATTGGAGTTTAGAGTGGCAGATGCTCTGCGGCCTTCCCGCCTGCAAAAGAAGTTTGGGGCCGTCCTCGATTCTGGCTTCTATCATTTGTTCGACTCCGACCAATGTGAACAACTCGTGGAGGAAGTAGCAGCTACGTTACTTCCTCATGGTCATTATTACCTGCATGAGTTTGCCATTGAGCTTCCAGCGCCCAATCTGCCTCGGCAGATTACAGCCGCGGAAATAGAGGCCCGCTTTACGCCAGATAAAGGTTGGCGAATGATAGAAATTCAATCGGTGGAATTTCTAAGTCGCGTTGCTCCTCCTGTACCGGCCATCTGTGCATGCATCGAGCGGCTTTCCGGAGAAAAGGTATAATCTGACAAACTAGAACACCTGTACTACATTCATGCCACAGCCGGAGGAGCCAATGCCCGCAAAACGACTGAAGACCTGCGAGAGGGGACACAAGTTCTACAAACGCTCGGATTACACATTCTGCCCAATTTGTGCCGCGCAAGATAAACCAAAGATCAGAAAGCCGTTGCCTGACAGTGGCATGCGGCTTGCCCACCAGGAACGGCCCCCATGCTGACCATCGACATCGACACCGCACGTCGCTTCATCCTCGGCAAGCAAGGCCTGTGGCCCGGGCGGCGCTGGCGCGGGGTCAGAGGCACAGAGAAAGCCATGCGCGCTATGGAGTATTTGCAGCTCGACCCGCTGCAGATCATCGCCCGCAGCCACGATATTCAACTGAACAGCCGCGTGCTGGACTATAGGCCCGGCATGTGGGAAACGCTGACCTACGAGAAGCGCAAGTTCTTTGACTGGGGTGGCTGGCTGGCGGTCCGCCCGATGGACGAGCTGCCATACTGGCGCGTGGTCATGCAACGCGAGCGGGATGATCATTCCAGTATCCGCAACACGGCTCATGAGCATGCCGAAGCCATCGTCGAGATGCGGGGCATCCTCCGCGATCGCGGCGCGGTCAGCAACCGCGACTTCGAGATGGCAAAGCGGACGCGCACGCAGAGCTACCGCGGCCGCAAAGACAGCGCGCTGGCACTGTATTACCTCTGGCGTACCGGCGAGGTGATGACGCACCACCGCGAGCGCTTCGAGCGGTTCTACGCCCTCACCGAAACCGTCGCGCCGGCGCACCTGATCTATGAGAGCAGCGAGGAAGAAGCAGATCGTTTCCTCTTCAAAAAAGAGGTCAGCTTCGCAGGACTGGCGCGGCTGAAGCGTGTGGCAGATTCCTACTTTCGCGGTCTGCCTTTTGAGAAATCAAAGCAAATTGTCGAGGCGATGCTGGCAGATGATGAATTTATCGAAGTCAAAGTGGAAGGCTGGAAAGAATCTTACTACGCTCTCGCCAGCGACGCCAAATTCCTGCGCGACCTGAGCGCCGGGCGTGTGCCCAAGGCATGGACTCCCCTGGAAGCGACCACGATGGAAGAGACTATCTTCCTCGCGCCACTCGATCCCGTCAGCGCGCGCGGTCGAGCCAAAGTATTATTTGGCTTCGACTACATCTGGGAAGTCTACAAGCCTCAGCACCTGCGCAAGTTTGGCTACTACACACTCCCGGTCTTGTGGGGCGACCAGCTCGTCGCGCGTTTCGACAGCAAGCTCGACCGGACGACCAACACCTTTATCATCCTGGGCTTTTGGCTGGAAGATCCGGCCTTGGGGAAGAATGAAGTCTTTGCCGAGGCGCTGGCTTGCGGGTTCAGGCGATTCGTCACCTTCCTCGGCGCGAGTAAGCTGGACGCAAAGGTGATCCGCGAGCCGCTGCTGCGCCGGCGCGTTGCGGCGGTCTCCTGACCCCGCCAAATCAGGACGACCCGGACTCCCTGTTATCTCCTATGGGCCTGGGACACAACTCCATCTCCGACGACTTACTCCATAACATCGTCCTGGCGGCCAGAGCTGATTTCGTTGGAGGGGTATTCCAGGCCCAGCTTGCCTCATGTCGAGTTATGCTTGTATGAAGATTAAGCTAGGCTCTTCAGTCGCGCACTCACCATAGGTCTTCCCCAGGACCACTATAGACAGGTACGCGAAGCTTATTTTGCGGTGGTCTACCTTACAGATCACCGCCAATTGTCATTTTAGGGGGAAAAAGATGATTTTAGTCAATTGCGAAGTGCTAGTTTGCATGTAATAATCTTGTGAATTTGATGTTGAAATTGACTTGCCCGGGCGAGTTGGAAATTCATCTATTTGGGATCATGGTTGAACTAGAAATGGAGGTCAAAGATGTCTGAGTTTTTTCAATGGTTGTCTAATAACCCATTAGCCGCTACCGTTGTGACAATTTCTTTTGTCATATTCACATTGACATTTGTTTTTGCCGTTGTTCAGGGACGCGAAATCTCGATGTGGCCGCCGAAGATTGGTTCGAAACTCGTGGAACAACAAAAAGAAATCAAGTCAGGCAGTTTGCCAATTTCTACCGGAGATACGACATTGGTTAAAAATTCGCCATCGATACTCTATCTCTTCGGTTATTTTTGCACAGAAAAGGATGGTTTAGAAAAGAAAATTTTGATTTCTAACAATCTTAGTTACTCGCCTTTCGTGCAGGGAGAAGTTTCGGGAGACATAGCCTCTCTAGAGGAAGCAATTGATAGACTAGTTTTGAATTTTATTGAGGCGCACGGAATTTCTAAACATGAACTTTTAGAAGCCGGAATCTCTAAACCTACCTACCAGCGTTTGTTCGAAAAAGTCAACGATACAGTTCAGCAAACCCCATATGTATTTTTTAAGATCAGGGTGCAAAAGGAATTCCCTGGTGCTGGATGCGAATGGAATAGAAAAGAGATCGTTATAGCTTCTTGGCTCGACGAACATCAAATGTTTCCCTTGCAATTGCCACATGCCCAGGAGATTGGTAAAGTTTTTAGAAAAGACTATATTATCCAACAATTGGGTCTGAAGATCCTGGAGTGTGTGGATGTGCTCGTATTCAGAGAAAACAAGAATCACCAAATCGAATTCTTATTGATACACCGTAATCGTCCCGATGAGATCAAGGTGAGTTCAAAAGACACATGGGAATATCCAAAAGGCGGCATTAGATATTATGAAACCTATGTAGAAGCTGTCTATCGTGAAGTTCAAGAAGAGAGTTCAATTACCCCCGAGGAAGTTGTGCTGGGTTCTTACCTGGGTTGGCAAACCGTCGATGTTTCAAGACGAAAGAAACCGTACGGCATTATACGGGTTCACGGATACACTTTATGGTACAAGGGCAACCCCGACAAAAAACTATTTTCAGGGGAAGGACACGATGGTTTTAAGTGGGTTCCATTGGACCAGGCCCAAAAAGAGATTTGGATGGAGGAGAATCATTATGGCGCTGAATTTCTTGAAAGGTGGAAAAGTAATGAGGAAGAAATTCTGCGAAATGTCGGTATAAAACATTCTTGAACTGCAATCGAATGTATTTCCATAACGCGAGGAAAACGGTATGCCTTCATTCCTTAGTATTGTCTATCAAATCACGCAAGAATGCCCACTGGATTGTGAAATATGTCTTCGGAAGTACACCTTCCGAGAAAAGCCGATCAACCCCGAGGGAAGAAGAAACATGGTGGATATTCTAAAAGCGAGAAAGCTCGGCAGGCTTAATGTGACGGGTGGTGAACCAACCATATTAGGGGATGAGCTGCATAAGTTTCTCATCTATGTACATAACAAACAGATTCATACCTGCCTGACGACCACCGGATTCCGATTGAACCGCGAAAAACTTATGCAGATGGATGGATACGTAGACCAGATGATGATATCGTTTCATTCTGTGGAGCCATCGGACTGGCAAGCAATGTATAGCCATAGGCGATTTGCCACTGAATTATATGAAACTGTAATGAACATTCTGGAATGGTGTAAAGACACTTCCATCATCATGGAAGTTAATACAGTTGTGCATCGCAAAAACATAGGCCAGATTACCGACATAGGCTGGAAACTCCAACAGATTAACCCCAATATAATCTGGAGACTCGATGAATATTATGGGATGGGACTAAAAGAACATAAGAGAAATGACTTTGAGTTGGGCTGCGGGGAATTCGAAAGTATTTCCAATGAGATTACAGGAAAATTTGATAGGTTATTTAGAGATATACATTTCACGAGTCTGGATCAAAGAAAAACCTCACCAGGTTTTCTTATCACGCATAAAGGCGAGCTGGTCACAACGTTTGATTTTCGTCACACATCCACAGGTTTTCATCTCTTACGCGGTGCTCAATTACCTGAGTTTAAAATGCTAAGAGATTGGTCGGAGTACAAGAAGGTCTGCCGAGACTGGGGCTGGGGAGATCTTTGAGGAAAAGTCATTCCATAAATGATTTTCGGAATTGGCGAGGAAAAGGAATTGCTATGTCAGATTATCTTCAATTACTACAATCTACAACAGGATTTGAACGAGTCTGGGCCTATATTTCATGGGCAAATCAGCGGGATGGCTACTATACGCCTGATGAATTGATCGATTTATCACTAAGAAATGAATTTCATCTGGATAATCCGTTGACGAGAATTCGCAAAGGCACAAAGATATTGAAAAATGCCATCATCCATGGCAGCGTAGTCGAAGGAGAAAACGTAATCATTGGAGAAAATACGGTCCTTGAGCAAGCCCGAATCGTTGGCTCAAATATTGAGATTGGCAGATCAAATTTAATACGTGGAAATATTCTTATCGATAACTTGGCAATGAACGATTTCAACAAGGTAAAAGATCTTCAGGGGACAAGCCCAAAAGGAAAAGTAAGCCTTGGGAGTCACAATATTATTGATGGTCTGACAATCAACAACGGATGGAATAATCCGATAAGGATCGGTGACAGCAACCTGTTCCATCCTGGGCTCACGTTAAATAATCCTTTTTCACGAGGGTTCATATATATTGGGAATGGAAATGATCTGGGAAATGGAGGCGGAGGGGTGATCAGTTCTTCGTTTCGGTATGCCAGAGGCTGGGGTGGGCATGTTGTCATAGGCTCGAACGTTGAAATGACGCGTGGTGCCGAAATAGGTGGTTTTTCTTTGGTCGGCTGTAATATGGAAACTCTACAGGAACTCGGTTATTCCCAGGAAAGTCTCATATCCACGTTTTCGAAAGCAGGACCGGAAAATCTACTTGATCTGTTAGAGCAAGTATCACAGTCCCTCTCGGAAAGGCCCTCGATGATGGAATATAAGAAGGTGGGCCTGTTTGGCACGGTAAAAACGAAGCGATGTTGTATTATTGGTTCTACAAGACTCCGGGATGATGTTCGAATACAAGGATCATTTCTGCGAAACACAGAGATTCGAGAACGATGTAAGGTGTTCTATTCCGCAATATATTCAAATTCGTCTGTGATCAACTTGAACATCAGCGACCGCGCAATAGAGGAGCAGAGGATTACGGAAGGGGCTTCCTGGGAAAATTACCCAACGAGCTTGGTCACGGACGATTATCTACCGGTTGACTATGATTTTTATGAAGGAAAGAGCGCGTAACGCATCGGCAACTGGTTCCTATACCTTGAGTTCCTGAGTCCACCGATAGGGCTGCATCGGAGAATAGAAGGCTGATTCACATCCCATCTTTGTGGCAGACGTGGCTCGAGGAGCTGCGTGCTGGTGATTGAGCTCTATCGGCAGGGACGCGCCGCGTTGCGCTTCACGGCAGAGATCAGCTCATACATCGTATCTGCTGATCATCGCCGCTGAATCGGGACGGCTTTGGTGGAGCATGCGCTGTTGGCGTATTCGAAGCTACAGATCGGGCATCTCTATTTTGGGCGGGATGTATAATGATTTCAATGCAGCTTATCAGGGCATAATCCATAAGGACTGGATCAGCGCGTCTAATTGGGTAATTGAAGGAGTGAATGCCTCTGCCTGGGCTGCATCTAACAAATTGGTGATGGCAGTGTAGTAGTCTTCCATATCAGCATCTTGGTCAACGTAATAGGAATAAGGGATCCCGCCCACGGGAAGGGCTGCTGCCGGATCACTGCTCTCTGCCAGTACCGGGACCGTAATCGGGAGGACCGCGAGGATGTAGTATTCTCCATCGCGGCTCAGTCCCTGGAAGTGATAGAAAAGTTCGCAGTTGTTGGCTGGCGCGGGATACTGTGCGTACTGGGTAAGCAGGCGCACACCGCCTCCATTTTGGAACATGACGACTTTAATGTTAGAGGCAAACACCGGCTGCGCGTTGAAAAAAGGCACGGAGGGAAGTCCGTCATCCCGGATAGCCCCACCGGGACCGTACAGGATGTTATCCAAACGATGAATGCTTTCAAAGGCGCCAGGAATGAGTTCAGCATAAGCCTGGGCCGGGAACACATAGATTTGCGGCT
>LLBZ010007583.1_pt1 | contig 17660 bp, 18 predicted proteins | sample 1489421 | NCBI WGS metagenome assembly LLBZ01 (sample SAMN04092657, study PRJNA295927) | soil metagenome | biome: Soil prokaryotic community; feature: Bulk soil; isolation source: soil from tomato rhizosphere | host: tomato cultivar Moneymaker | place: South Korea | collected 2011-11-01 | reverse complement strand
GGGGTGTGGGCTGATTGTTCGCACTATGCAAGGGCGGGCGATCAAAGTGGAAGGTAATCCGAATCATCCAGTGAATCTTGGCAAGACCTGCCCTCGTGGACAAATCACATTGCAGGGTCTGTATAACCCCAATCGCGTTCGAGGCCCATTACGACATACGCGTGGCGAAGGTCTTTACGATACCAATTTTCAAGATGCGCAGCCCAATATGAACTGGGATGAGGCTGTTCAAGTTGTGGCAGATGCACTCCAGGCGTCTGCTGGTGTTGCTTTCCTGCTTGGCACTGCTCCAGATCATCTCTTTGACCTTGCGTCTGAGATTGCCACCTCCATTGGCGCGACTGCCCCGATTCGCTTTAGTGTATCCAGTATGTTCGAAACGCGTGCGACGTTGAGCAGGGCAGCCGAGGATATTTTTGGACAAGCTGCGATGCCTTTCTTTGATATTGGCAATTCAGATCTTGTCCTTTCGTTTGGTGCAAATTTTCTTGAGACCTGGATTTCTCCAGTTGCTTATAACCGTGCCTATTCACAGATGCGACGCGGAAACCCGAAGATACGCGGTCACTTTATCCAATTTGAAGCACGGATGTCACAAACCGCCGCAAAAGCAGATGAGTGGATCCCAATTCATCCGGGCACTGAGGGCCTGGTCGCGGCCGCAATTGGCAGGCTGGTGGCAGAGGCAAAGGGTGGCGAGGTTCCTGTAGCATTCGAGGCACTTGACCTAAACAGCGTGTTCTCTGAAGCTGGTGTGCGGTTGGAAACACTGGAGCATATTGCCCAGCTTGTTGCAGAAGCATCCAGCCCGATTGCGATTCCCGGTGGCTCTGCCCTGGGGTTGAGCAACGGCCTGCAGACTGCAGAAGCCATCTTGGCTTTGAATGCTGTAGCTGATAACTTTGGAAAACCAGGTGGTGTTTCTCTTTCACCACTTTCGCCGAATCAAGATACATATCACCGTCCTGCAAGCGCACAGGAAATGACAGAATTCATTAATCGCATGAACAACGGTGAAATTCAAACCCTGTTCATACATGGTGTCAATCCGGTCTATGAATTACCGAAGTCGTTAGGATTTGCCGAGGCATTGGCGAATGTTGGAACGGTCATTTCATTTGCCACCTTCCCCGATGAAACTGCTCTTGAATCCGACTACGTCTTCCCTGATCATCATGGTCTCGAATCGTGGGGCTACCAGCGTGTCGCAACAGGTGTCACACAGTCGGTGCTATCAGGTGCGCAGCCAGTTGTTTCACCGAATTATGATACACGCGCCACTGCAGATGTGTTGCTCACCGCATCACAGGCTTTGCCCTTCAAAGACGAAATGGAATTCCTGCAGAGCAAATTTACCAGCCTGCTTGAGCAGGCAGATGGTTCCTTCTCGGCGCCTGAACTCAATACCTTCACCGCATATTTCCAACAGCATGGAGGTTGGTGGAACAACGCAACTGATCTCCACGCTCCTTCTGGGACGGGCGCTTTCGGTAGCGATTCGGCCATTGAACATGCTGAGTTTGCAGGCGAGGGTGAGTTCTTCTTCCTGCCCTTCATGTCGCCGACTCTCGCCGAAGCGGGCGCGAACAAACCCTGGTTGCAGGAATTACCTGACCCCACGACGACAGTCATGTGGAATACCTGGGTCGAGATCAACCCTGAAACCGCACACGAGCTCGGTGTCGAAAATGATGATGTCGTTAAGATCATTAGCGAAGCCGGAGAGGTGGAAGCGCCAGTGTATCTCTACCCGGCCATTCATCCAGAAGTGATTGCCATGCCATTTGGGCAGGGTCATACTGCTTACGGCCGATATGCACAGGGACGCGGAGCCAATCCCACTGTTCTTCTGGGCGCGCATTTCAATGAAGCTGGCGATCTGACCTTCGCGGGCATGAAGGTCAGAGTTGAGAAAACCGGCAGAAAACAATCCCTTTCACGCCTGGAAAGCCGAATCGGTGTATACGGCGAGGGTATGGGCGAGGAACATCCTTAGAGGAGCGAATCATGAGTTTGAGCATAGACCTTAATAAAATGGGCGCGAAAGGTGCCATCGCAGACGAGGCCACCGGCAAATGGGGCATGGTCATCGATCAGGATCTTTGCACGGGATGCCAGGCTTGTGTTGCTGCCTGTGCCATGGAGAACAATCTTTCATTTGTGGGTGAAGAGGATGCCGGTTATGGGCGTACTCAGCACTGGATTCGTATTGAGCGGTTCTGGGAAGGTGAATACCCGGAAGTAAAAGCCACATCCTTTCAGCCGATGTTATGCCAGCAATGTGGACATGCACCCTGCGAGCCTGTTTGTCCCGTGTTTGCTACCCCGCACAGCAGTGCAGAAGAGCTTAACCTCCAGGTCTATAACCGTTGTGTGGGCACACGCTATTGCGCCAACAACTGCCCCTACCAGGTGCGTTCCTTCAACTGGCGTGACTATCATATACTCCCCCTCCATGCAAACGAAGTGGATGGACAATTGGTTTTTCCATTGCATAACCAGTTCAATCCGGATGTAACAGTTCGCCGCCGAGGTGTGATGGAGAAATGCACTTTCTGTATTCAGCGCATTCATAAGGCACAGGATAAGGCAAAATCGGAAGGGCGTGAAGTTGAGGATGGTGAATTCACTACAGCCTGCGCCCAGGCCTGCCCCACCAACGCCATCACCTTTGGCCAGCTGGACGACCATGAGAGCCTGGTCAGCCAGCTGGCAGAGCGGGCCCAGGAACGCGGCTACCGGCATCTTGATGAACTGAATACCCAGCCGCGCATCACCTACCTGAAGGGAGTCTAGGGATGGCTGTAACCTCCAAATATTTTTCAGGGTCTGAAAAGGCGCACGAAGAACATCACGAAGAGGAACACGACCCGCGCGAATCCCTGATGTTCGACCCGTTGCCGCGCGGCGTGATGAACGATATGGTCATGGAATCCATGCACACCACCTCCTGGAAGTTCTGGCTGGTGCTGGGTATTCTGGTTTTCCTGGTTGCCACGTGCTTTGTGTATGCCTGGGGCTATATGATCGCGGAGGGGCTCCATGTAGCAGGTGTGATGCGCCCTTCCTTCTGGGGTATCTTCCTCGTCAATACAGTGTTCTGGATCGGCATTAGCCATGCCGGGACCTTTATCTCGGCGATCCTGCGTGTGATGAAGGCAGAATTTCGGCGCCCCTTCACGCGTGCTGCCGAGTTGATGACGACCTTTGGTCTGATCCAGGCCGGCGCGAGTATCTTTATGCACCTCGGACGTGTCTGGCTGTCTTATTGGATGTTCCCAATCCCCAATGAACGGCAGTTATGGCCCAATTTCCACTCTCCATTGATGTGGGACTTGCTGGCGATTACCACCTATGTATTAGGCAGTACCATGTATTTGTTCCTGCCGCTGATTCCGGACCTGGCAATGGCGCGGGATCGATCCACTGGCTGGCGTAAGACCTTTTATCGCATTCTGGCCCTGGGTTTCCGCGGCACCGAAGCCGAGTGGCGCCACCTTACGGTCGCGATGAACATCTTTGCCTTCGCGATCATCCCGGTCATGTTCTCTGTGCATACGATCGTGTCCTGGGACTTTGCTATGGCGATGCGCCCGGGCTGGTCCTCGACAGTGTTCGGACCCTACTTCGTGCTGGGAGCGCTGCACTCTGGTATGGGCGCGGTGGCGGTCGTGTTGTTTATTATGCGGTATACCATGAAACACATGGACTACTTCATCCGCAAGGAACACTTCGATGCACTCGGCAAATTGATGATGATCGTCTCGTTTGCCTATGCCTATTTCTTCTTCAACGATTACATCGTGCAATGGTATGGCGGCGACTTTGCCACAGATAGCCTCCTGCATTGGTTGGAAGAAGGACCGATGGCCTGGATGTTCTACCAGATGGTCGCTTTCAATATCGTGATACCGTTCCTTACCCTATGGAACAAACGGGTGCGCACAACGCCCTGGCTGCTGGCCAGCATCGGTCTATTGATCAATGTAGGCATGTATTGGGAGCGCTATGTTATTATCCCGGTGATGCTCACGATCAACCGCATGCCCTTCACCTGGCGCTTATATGAACCGCGCATCGAGATCTTCCTGACCATCGGAACCTTCTCCTTGTTCCTGTTGTTTTATATGATCGCCTCACGCCTCATCCCGCTTATTCCGGTCTGGGAAGTGCAGGAGGGACAGATGACGCATACTCTGCGCAAGGTGGGTAAAGCCCACGTTCCCACCATCAGCGAGTTCGAGTAAAGGGAGTGGCAGATGTCTGACACAACGATGTTGGCACTCTTTGAAGATATCGATCCGGCGGCAAATGCGATCGAAAAATTGCACGAAATGGGCGTCACGGACGATCGTATGGAGGTCATTTCCGGTGTGCCGATCAACCCGAGGATGCTGGGACGTCCGCACCCCTGGACAAATGTCTCTCGACTGGCACTGGGAGGCGCTGTGGGCGGATTTCTCTTCGGGCTTTTCCTGAACTGGGGTACTCCGAATCTATATGCAGTGCGCGTGGGTGGCCAGGCCCTCACTCCCATACCTCCGGGGCTGATCCTGCTCTTTGAAATGACAATGCTCTTTGCCCTGCTTTCCACGTTCCTGGGTGTATTCCTGGAAAGTTACTTCCCGAACTACCGTCCGTTAGAATATGTGCCGCAGATCAGCGATGGGAAGATTGGTGTCTTCTTCCGGGTCCCGCAGGACGACCAACAAAAATTCACTGATGCCCTCCAAGCACTGGGGGCTGAATCCGTTGAACCTCATGAGGCGCGTCAACTATGAGACTCTTTCGCCAATTGTTCTGGGTGTTCGCTGTATTGGGGCTTCTTCTCGGGGTGACCCTGCTTTTCACGTACGACATCATCAAGATCGAATGGATTTCCTTCATGGAAATCCAGCCCTCCCGTCGCCAGATGGAAGATCCACTCCCGGTTCCCGCGCGCTCGATTCCCATCGAGGGTCCGGTGTCTATCCCGGGTATGCCGCCACCCGAGAACCCCGTAGAGGCGGATGAGGCATCCATTGCACGCGGTGATGAGTTATACGCCATCCATTGCCAGATGTGCCATGGCCAGACCGCCGAAGGAAATGGGCCGATTGCCCCGTTTCTTGCCAATCGCCCGGCTAATCTGACCTCTCCTGTAGTCCAGGCCAAGAGTGATGGTTCTCTTTTCCTCACGATCACGAACGGAGTAGAAGGCAAGATGCCGCCTCTGAACGAGAACCTGCTTGTCTCCGACCGCTGGGACCTGGTCAACTTTATCCGCACGCTGACGATAGAAGATTAGGGGAGGAGCCAAGATGAATGACGATACTCGCGGATTAATTTATGCCACGCTCGTTTTTTTCCTGGTCGGCCTGGTCGCCTGGATCGGCTTTGTGTATATAGCAGCCTGTGGCTTCACGTTGAATTGTGTGCGGGGCGCTCCCCTGGTTGTGCGGACGCCCATTCCCACATTAAGTCCTCTGGAACACCGGGAGTCCCAGCCTGAGGCAATACCTGCCGAGTTTGACAAGTGCAGGGTGATGGCAACCGAGCTGATTGCTGCCTGGGCGGAAGCAGGGCACACAGAGAACGAGCCCTTTGGCTTCACGGACCTGGATGGTAAGGATTGCCAGGCCACGTTCGAGGATATCCAGCCGCTGTTTGTGGAAAATAGCCTGTGGTTCCCCGGCTCACTGGGGTGTACCTCCTGCCATAACGCAGATCTGACCGACCGCAGCTCAGGATTGGATCTTTCTTCCTACGAGGCGATCTCCCTGGGGACTCGCCGTGTGCCGGAAGCAACCTCGCCCGGTACCGACCTGTTTGGTCGTGGGGAGTGGGAAAATTCGATCCTGTATGATGTGTTGTTCAATCAGGGACTGACGCCAGAAGGTCATTCCCCAGACGCGCCCCCACCCCAAACGATTGTGTATGCGGGGCAACAGTTGACGGAGCCGCTCGCGACGCAGACCGAGGCCCCGACGGCCACGGCACGGGCGACGGCCACTGTTGAGGAAACGGTCACTCCTGAGACAACAGAAACTCCTACCCCGTAATTTATGAACAAGAAGACCCATCCGAAAAGGATGGGTCTTCTTGTTCAGGTCATGGATCTAGTGACCTTCGTCTCCCGTTGGCGTGCCGTGGAAGATTTCGGGATTCTCCGGACCTTCCGCGATCAAGAAACCAGCCAGACCTTTTTGTGATCGTGAAAGTGCATGATCGACAAGCACATACTGGCCCGGAACCTCCAGGGCAAACTCTACGACTGTAGCTCCACCAGCCGGTACAACGGTTGTTTGAACGTTGGTCAGGGCAGGGGAGGTCAACGAAGCCTGCTCATACACCCTGTCGAAGATCTCACCGATTACGTGGAACGATGAGGTAAAGTTCGGCCCACCGACGCCGAAGTAGATACGTACAGTCTCTCCAACATTGGCGCGCAGTGGTAGCTCCTCTGTCAGAGCGCCTACCGCGCCATTGAACACGAGGTACTCTGGATTCTCATCGAGGAGCGCCTCGATGTTTTCCGTCAGTAGGCCGGTGGAGCCAAACGCTTCATGGGTATAAAGCTCACCCTGCATCACGTAAAACTCGCGATCGACTTCTGGCAGGCCTTCCTCTGGTTCCACAAGGATCAATCCATACATGCCATTGGCGATATGCTGGGCCACCATCGGAGTCGCACAGTGATACACATACAGACCAGGGTTGATCGCCTTGGCAGTGAAAGTCGTTTCGCCGCCGGGCGGAGTCTGCGTCATGACTGCTCCGCCGCCCGGACCAGTGACCGCGTGGAAGTCCACGGAATGTGGCATGGTGCTGTTCGTCAGGTTCTTAAGATGGACCTCAATCGTATCACCGACCCGCACTCGATAGAAAGGACCGGGCACACGACCGTTGAACGTCCAGTACCGGAACGTTGTCCCATCGGCAAGCTGCCCATCCAGCTCGATCGTCTCCAGGTCGATGCGCACCGTTTCAGGCTCACGCGGCCCGATCGGGGGTGGGACTTCGGCCGGATCACGGATAATATCTGCACCAGTGGTGGGAGGGTTGTTCACAACCACAGCTCCACTGGATGTGTTGCCGCCTGTCACGGTCACGACAGAGTCTCCACTGCCTGCGAGAGCACCGCCAGCCACTTCGAACGATCCATGCATACCGGCTTCCTTATGCCCTGGGATGGAACAGATATAGGTAAAGGAACCACCCTTGTCCACCAAAAATTCGATCGTGGTGCTCTCTCCCACACCGACCACATTTTCAGATGTGACATTGAAATCGGGGAAACTGATGTTATGTTCCACGCCTTCGCCGCTGGTCAATGTGACCCTCACCGTGTCGCCGACATTCGCAGTCAGAGGGGGGTTGACCTTGCCATCGATCGCGCCCCCGTCTCCAACGAATTGCATCTGCCCGTTCTCCAGGCGCGAGGTAAACGCGTATTCGATCAGCTGACCTGTATCGCTGGCCTCGCCGCCGGCCTCGCTGCCGCTACCAGGCTCAGGAAGGGTGTTTGCGCTGGCGCAGCCAGCAAGCAAAAGAGAAAACGCCATCAAAAAGCTCAATAGTCTACGAATGGGTAGCATAAGATACTCCTTTGGTTCTGCTCTCCCGTATCTTTAAACATTCAGAATCTTAGGGAGCCCATTAGATGAGCATCCCGGTGCACCCGGTATCCTCGAATGGTTGGCAGAGCTACGGATTCTGTTGTGATGTCTTCCAAAGACAGTCGGCTCGGCATGAGCTTGCAACCGTACTGACCTATTCATGCCACTACCTTAGATTCTGAAGCGGTCCGAAGATAATGGATGATTAATACATAACTATAGAAACAATAATGATGCAATAAGGGATTTCCCTAATGCAGATTTAATGAGCCTTTCTCACTGCAGGGCGTGTTTTAGGATCTTCACACCTCCTTCCCCAATCGCCAACCCAGCGCCGTAAATCGTTGCGCCACTTTATTATTCCGCACCGCCATACTGATGGCGCGCCGGCTGCCTGCCAGCACACATAATTTGCTGGCGCGGGTGATGGACGTGTAGAGCAGGTTGCGCTGCAGCATGGTGTAGTGCTGGGTCACAATAGGCATGACCACAGCAGGGAATTCGGAACCCTGGGCCTTGTGTACGGAGATCACATAGGCCAGAGTTAGCTCGTCCACGTCGCTCCAATCATAGGTCACAGAGCGGCCGTAGAAGTCCACCGTCAAATGCTGTTCGATCGCATCGAAGGAACGGATGAAGCCGATGTCACCGTTGTAGACGTCCTTGTCGTAGTTATTCCGCGTCTGCATCACCTTGTCGCCGGCGCGGAAGACCGTTCCGAAGAGCTTGCGCTCGGCCTTGTTCGGCGCGGGCGGATTGAGCCTTTCCTGCAGGCGCTCGTTGAGCGCGATCACACCGGCAGGACCGCGATAAATGGGAGAGAGCACCTGGATGTCGCGGACCGGATCGAAGCCAAATTTTTGCGGGATCCGTTCTGTGACGACCGAGATCACCCAGTCCGCCGCGCCGGCAGCATCCTCGGCGGGGAAGAGAAAGAAGTCGCCGCTGCCCTGTGAGAACAATGGGAACTTCCCCTGGTTGATGAGATGGGCATTGGTGATGATCTTCGAATCGGCCGCCTGGCGAAAGATCGTGGTCAGGCGCCTCACCGGCGCGACGCCGCTGGCGATCATGTCGCGCAGCACGTCGCCGGCGCCCACCGAGGGGAGCTGGTCCACATCCCCGACGAACAAGATATGCGTTCCGGGACGGATCGCTTTGAGCAGGTTGTTCGTTAACAGCAGGTCGAGCATGGACGCTTCGTCCACGACCAGAAAATCCAGGTGCAGCGGATTCTCAGCGTTGTGTTTGAACCCCTCCACCGGCGAATATTCCAGCAGGCGGTGGATCGTGCTGGCCGGATGGCCTGTGGCTTCGGAGAGACGTTTGGCGGCGCGCCCCGTAGGGGAAGCCAGGGCGAAGCGTTTCCCCTGCGCGTCGAGGGCTGTGATCAGGGCTTTGAGGCAAGTGGTCTTGCCTGTGCCGGGTCCGCCCGTGAGTATACTCACCGGATGGGTGAGCGCCATCTGCACAGCCTCTTGCTGTTCCTCCGATAATTTCTCCATGGTCAGCGACGCCGGGCTGGGTGGCCTTGATGCAGCATTGATACCGACCAGTGCTTTCAGCCTTTCTGCAACGCCTCTCTCGCCGAAATAGAGCGGCGTCAGGTAGATGACGGGAGCGGCGTAATCCGCCTGTGCTTCCGCGACCACGTCCGTGTGTGTTGTCTTTTCTTCCTTGTGGTTGAGAGGAATCATGTCCGGGCGGATGCGGTCATCTTCTGCCAGCCGTTCGAGAGCCGGCGCGATCAGCTCCGGCGCGACGCCCAGCAGCTCGATTGCCCTTCCTGCCAGGGCTTCGCGCGGGACGTAGACGTGTCCCTCATCGATCATCTCGTTCAAGGCGAAGACGATTCCCGCCTCGACCCGCGAGGGATGTTCGGGAGGCAGCCCCATGGCTTGCGCGATGCGGTCCGCTGTCTTGAAGCCCACGCCGTAAATGTCGCGCTCGAGCTGGTACGGATTCTTCTGGACAGTCTCCAGCGCCGCGTCTCCATAGGTCTTGTAGATCTTGACCGCCAGGTTGGTGCTCACCCCGTGACCATGCAGGAATACCATGATCTCCTTGACCTGTTTCTGCTCCTCCCAGGCAGCGGTGATCCTCTTCGTGCGGTCCAGCCCGATGCCCGGTACCTCGAGCAGACGTCCCGGAGATTGCTCGATCACGTCGAACGTCTCTTCCTTGAATTTCGCGACGATGCGCTCCGCCAGCCGCGGACCGATGCCCTTGATCATGCCTGAGCCAAGATAACCCTCGATTCCGGCCAGCGTGGCCGGCAGTGTCTGTTCGCAGACTTCTGCCTTGAATTGCGGACCGTGCTTCGGATGGTTATCCCACTGCCCCTGCAGGCTGAGATGTTCCCCGGGTGAGAGCTCCGGCAGGTTGCCGACAACCGTCGCGAGGCCCTCGGAATTGAGCGCGGAGCGATGCGTGAAGTGATGTCCCGCTCGTGAATCCGGGCGCAGGCGCAGGACCGTGTATCCATTTTCGGGATTGTAGAAGGTGATCCGCTCGACGGAACCGGAGAGGCTATCCATAGGGATAAGTATACTCCGAGGATTCCGCAAGAGATATTTTCACCACGCAGGACACAGAGTAACACAAAGGAATCCTATTGATTTTGACGATGCCCATCCTCTCGGACCAATGTGTGCGCGGTTAAGCATGGACTATAATTAAAGAACATCTACAATGTCCACGCACACCCCGCCTGAATCCTCCAAAATCCTCGATATCTATCTGTTGATCGCGCAGTACCCCATGATGGCGTCGGCGATCCGGCGCCGCATGCGCGAGGAGCTCTTCCGCCGCGGCATCATCACGCCCGAGCGATTCGACGCGGAGGTCAAGGAGAAAGCCGTGCTCTCTCAACAGCGGGAGGGGATTCAAAATGGTCTCCTGGAAGAGAATGCCCAGCGCTGGGGACTTCGCTGGAGCCGCGTGCGCCGGACCCTGACGGACTTTTACTTCGCCTATAACCTGCCGATCGAGATCCTCCATCACATCCTGGACGAAGTTCTGACACAACAGGCTGACGGCGCGAGCCTGCCTCCCGACCACAGCCTGCGATTCAACCCCGAACTCGCACCACTGGAAATGGTCTTAAGACAGACAGAAAAATATGAAGCCCTGTCCGCGGAAGAACGCGCCGCCGTGGATCACCACCTGCAGGAGCTGCGGGTCGTGCTGCTCAAAAGCCTGGTGAGCGACCAACTGGCTTTTATTCACATTGCCCGGCGCTGGTTCACCGCCGCCGATTTCAACATGATCCTGGAGCACCGTATCGGTACGGGAAAAATCGGAGGTAAGTCCGCCGGTCTGTTGCTGGCCTACAAGATCCTGCAAAATACCGCGCCGGAGGTCTTTGAGAAGATCAGCCTGCCAAGTTCCTACTTTATCGGCGCGGACGTCTTTTACGATTTTATGTCGGGCAACCACCTGGAATTCCTAAATCAGAAATATAAGACGGCAGAGCAGATCCGTGAGGAATATCCGAAGATCCAAGAAAAGTATGCCGCGGCACGCTTCCCGGAGGAAGTGGCTGACCAGTTGCGTGAGATCCTGCGCGACGTGGGCAAAACACCTTTGATCGTTCGTTCATCCAGTTTGTTGGAAGATAACTTTGGCATGTCCTTTGCAGGGAAGTACCTGAGCATCTTCTGCCCGAATCAGGGAACTATCAAAGAAAATCTGCGCGACCTGACCCGCTCCATCCGTCAGATTTATGCAAGCGTCTTCAGCCCGGACGCGCTCATGTACCGCCGCCGCATGGGTTTAATCGATTACGACGAGCGTATGGCCATTCTGCTGCAGGAAGTGCAGGGAGAACGTCATCGACAATATTATTTCCCTGCGCTGGCCGGTGTGGCTTACAGTTATAGTCCGATCGTCTGGAATACGCGCCTGAAACGAGAAGATGGCTTTATGCGGCTGGTGATGGGACTCGGAACGCGCGCCGTCGATCGTATCGCCGGCGATTACCCTCGTCTTGTCAATCTGAGCCATCCAACGCTCCGCCCGGAGCTGATGCCAAAAGCCATCCGCTATTATTCGCAGCACTTCGTCGATGTGCTCGACCTTGAACAAAATGCGCTGTGCACTGTGCCGGTTGAATCTGTCATCGGATCGGATTACTCGCCTTTACGCTGGCTGGTTTCCGTGGACGATGGCGAGACCGTTCATCCGCCGCTTTTCATGATGCGCAGCCTGGACCCAAATCAACTCATCCTGACCTTCGATGGCATCCTGGGGCGTGGTGAGTTTGTGCCGTTGATGAAAACGGTTCTGAGTCGTCTTGCCGTGCAATATGAACAGCCCGTTGACATTGAATTTGCCGTATCACTCACGCCCGGAAGTGGCGCGCCGAACCTTATCCTCCACCTCTTGCAGTGTCGTCCACAAAACCAGTGGAACACGGAAAGCCGCGAGCTTCAGTCCATCCCGACCGATGTCGCGGCCCAGGATAAGATCCTGCTCTGTACACGGATGGTGCCGCAGGGGCGCGTGAGCCAGATCGAATACATCGTCTACGTGGATGCAGAGGCCTATTATCAATTGGATACGCAAGGCGCACATGCAGATGTAGCCCATCGTATCGGGCAGCTCAACGGCGCACTCGAAGGACGGACGTTTATCCTGGTCGGCCCGGGGCGCTGGGGATCCTCGGACCCCATGCAGGGCGTGCCTGTCACGTATGCCGATATCTTCAATACGCGTGCTCTGGTGGAGGTGGCCAATAAAAAGAACGGCTTCAGTTCCGAGCCCTCGTACGGGACGCATTTCTTCCAGGACCTGGTGGAATCGCAAATCTACCCGCTGGCAGTCTACCCTGAGGAGCCTGGGGACCATTTCAATTCGGATTTCATCCGGCAGGCCGAAAACCAGATTTCAAAATTCATCTCTGAGCAGACAAAGTCCACCCGCTGCATCAAAGTGATCTATATTCCCACAGAACGCCCTGGATATCAGATGGAACTCTTGATGGATGGACAGAACGGATTAGGCTATCTGACCCACTCCAAATCGAAGCAGCCCTGAAAGATATCCTCAAACATTGCTGTTGGCTACTGTCCTGCAATCAGAGCTCGTATACTATTTTTTAAACAAGATGCCCGAAAACGCGAGATATTCTTATCGGAGAGGGCGAGCATTTATCCGTGAACTGGGCAAACTGGCATAGTTTGTGTGTTCGCACAAGCGCAGTTATATGATTTCTCTTAATAACAGGCTATTTGTCTGGTTGAGAGAATATCTCTCATGCCCTAGTATTCTGAGATTACGGAGCAAGAGAGCGAGCCCGGGCTCGCTCTCTTGCTCTCGATATTCTTATTGATGTTTATATGCCATGATCTTTGCGCTGTAGACTGCCTTATATACATCATCACGGGAGACAGTCGTGAGTTCGGTCACATCGTTCATATCGTCGATGGCTGCATCGACCGTCTTTTGATCAAAGAAAACAGGAACGACGGAGATATCCGTAAAGCCAACGGATTTCATCATGGCAAGATACTCATCGGCTTCCACTGCACCAGCCACACAACCCGCCCAGGCGCTCAGGCTTTTCTTGATCGCGTCTGGTAATGGACCGTCTGTGACAATGTCGGATACCGCCAGTCTGCCGCCAGGCTTCAAAACGCGAAATGCTTCCGTGAACACTCTAACTTTATCGGGTGACAGGTTAATGACACAATTGGAAATGATGACATCGACCGTATTGTCTTCCACTGGAAGATCTTCGAGATAGCCCTGCCGGAATTCTACGTTCTGGATGTTCAACCGCTTCGCGCTGGACTGAGCACGGTCAATCATCTCCGGAGTCATATCCACACCGATCACGTGCCCGGTCTCGCCAACCTTTTTGGCGGCAAAGAAGCAATCCAAACCGGCCCCAGAACCAAGATCCAGGACAGTTTGTCCGGGCTGTAAGGAAGCAAGAGTGATCGGGTCGCCGCACCCGTAGCTGACGGCGGATACAGCCTCAGGCAGGGTAGCAAGTAGATCTGCAGGATAGAGGCTGCTGTCCGTGGTGCAGCAGCTTGCGCTGCTACTCGAAGGTCCGCAGCATGAGGCATTATTCTTTATTCTTTCGGCATAGTGTTCCCGAACAATCTCATGAATGGGATCAGGTGTTTGGGTCATCGTATCTCCTTTTGAATTATAGAACAAAAATGTTGTAGGCGAGTCCGATCAAAATGGCACCGACAGGCTAGGGCGCGATCGCATCCTGGTGTACGTAAAACTTGGGCGCAACACTGATCACAATGTTGATCCGGAGTAAATACCAGTTGTGTGAAAACGTTTCTATGACCCTGGCAATTGTGTATTGAAGCCGTGCAATAATGTCCATTTTGACCTTCGTTGATTACTTGCGTTTTGCTGTACGTGCCTTTGTATAGAAGCTTATCGATGTATTACTTTAAAAAAATCTGCCAATAATTGCTCTCTGTAGCTCAGGTACGCCACAGAGATCTTGCTTTAGCAGCAGCCACCGCCGCCGCAACCACACTCGCCTTCCCCGCAACCGCAGTTGCTTACTACGTACAGTTCGTTCATAGCTTTCACCTCCTTTCAAATAGATATTTGTCTATAGATTGAGTCAAAAAAATCGGAGTGCAGCGCGCGCCTGCTCTCCAATCTTATTGGTTAATGACGTTCAGCAGCTTTTCTGTCGTCGTTGTTTCCGGTGCGAACTTGATCATCAACTGGCCGCAACACATCACGATATTTTCCTGGTTGAGTGTGTAAAATGTCTGCTTGCCTTCCTCACGCATATTGACTAACCCTGCATCGCGCAGGATCGCCAGGTGATGCGAGATGGTGGGTTGGGAAAAGCCAACCTTCTCGACAATTTCGTTTACAGATAGCCAACAGCAACAACACTCGCTCATGATCTTCTGGCGAGTCTCGTCGGCAATCGCTTTGGCAAACGTGACAGGATTAACTTTCATAGACGTTTCTCTATCTGGTATTATATAGAAGTTTGTCTATTTGTCAATAGGGCATTTTTCCACGGATGAATCGGGATATTTGGCGGTCAACGTCATGACACTCGTTACATTCATAAATTGGAATATATTGCTATCATATATTCAGGTTTATGAATATGAAAACACTAAGCTTTTCCCAGGTCTCGGAACAAATTGCTGCACCACTTGAAACTATTGCCTCGCCGCAGCGGATCGCCATCCTGCTCGCTATTGGGCAGGGAGAGGCATGCGTCTGTCACTTGGAATCAGCTCTTGGCTGGCGGCAGGCATATATTTCCCAACACTTGATGGCACTGCGTAAGGCGGATATCCTGGAAGATCGCCGCGAAGGGCGCTATGTCTACTATCAGCTCAAAAACACAGCCTATCTAGACCTGATCATGGCCTGCGGTGAACTATGCGGTCTCTCAAAAGAGGTCGTTTTCGAACTGGTCAATACACAGACGTACCCAGCCTGTGAATGCCCGCATTGTTCTCCTGCGGTCATTCCGGCTGATGCCCTGAGGGTAAAAAGCTCATCGTCGTGAAGAAACATCTATGACCACCATTTCATTCGTGACAAACTTGCTCCACAGTGGGCTGGGCAACCTGGCCTCCTATCTAGCCGCCCATGTCTTGCTCTGTCTTCTGCCTGCCTTCTACATTGCAGGCGCTATGACCGCCCTCATCCCCAAGGAAACCGTCACGCGCTTCCTTGGTCGAAGCACTCCCAGATACATTTCCTATCCAGCTGCCGCGTTGGCAGGCTCGCTGCTGGCAGTCTGCTCGTGCACCATCGTGCCGTTATTTGCAGGTATCTACAAAAAGGGCGCGGGGCTCGGTCCGGCTATCACGTTCTTGTTCTTCGCTCCGGCGGCCAACATACTTGCGTTGATCTACACCGGCGGCATCATCGGCGCCGATCTCGCGTTCGCCCGACTATTCCTATCTCTGGCATTTGGTATTGGGATTGGCATCATCATGGCGCTCATCTTCCGTCATGATGATCTTGAACACGATAATGCTACCGATGCGATGTTTGACGCACAAGGAAAAATGCGGCGCGTGGCGTTGGTCTTTCTTCTTATTCTGGTTTCGCTTTTACTCTCTGGAACACTCAAGGTTGACGTACTCACCAACACCTATGCCACCCTCACAGTCCCTGTTGATGGCATGGATCGGTTCCAGGATTTCCTTTACAACCTGATCCCGTATGATGCAGCCAGGGGTGAAGAGGGGGTGACCGCACAAGGCGCGATCTTGATCGGGCTGCTTGTCTTGATCGGGTTCGCATCGTGGAAGGGGATGGAGAATATTTTTGACGGCTTCAGTATCTGGACATGGATCTCGCTGGGACTTGTCGCGCTTACGCTGCTGGTTGCTGCTATTGGGATGTCACCTCATGCAGGCGGGTTAGATCTTCTCATTAACGGAAAGTTCTTTGGTGTTCTGATTGCTTTGATAATGCTGGGTTGGATCCTGAAGACGAAACTCACAGAAGATGAGACCCGCGACTTTCTGTGGGAGTCTTGGAAGTTCGTCAAGCAGATCTTTCCCTTGCTGGTCATGGGTGTATTCGCGGTAGGCGTGATCCGTGCCCTCATCCGACCCGAATGGATTGAATCACTGGCAGGTCAGAACACCATCTTTGGTAACGTCGCTGGCGTGATCTTTGGCGTGTTCATGTATTTCCCCACTCTTGTGGAAGTGCCGATTGCCCAAATGTTCCTCAGCCTGGGCATGCACCGCGGTCCGCTGCTGGCGTATCTCATGGCAGACCCTGAGCTCAGCCTGCAGAGCATCCTGATCATATCCGCGGTTATCGGTCGGGTCAAATCATGGACGTACGTGGGCTGGGTGGCACTGTTTAGCACCCTGGCTGGACTCATCTACGGCACGTGGGTGGATGGTGCCAGTGTCGTGTTGGTTATTTTTTATTTGGTTGCGCTTCTCACAGTATTGTCCGGGTTGCTGTGGTGGGTGACTCGCAAGAATGCAATGGTTACTGCCCACCAAAGAGCGTAACTTTTTGATTTTCATAATGCATCCACAGTCAAATTGTGAAAGGAGACTGACATGAAAATCCAAATTCTTGGCACCGGTTGCCACAACTGTTTGGAACTGGAAATGCGACTGGCAAAGGCTGTTGTTCAATCGGGGCGGAGCGATGTGGAGGTGGAACGTGTGGACGATGAGACGATGATCCGTCACCACATAACTCTCGATGCGATACCTGGTCTGCTGATTGATGGAAAACTGGTGAGTCAACGCGAAGTCCCGGGTATCGAAACGCTGTTGGGCTGGTTGAAAACAGTCCCGGCATAATCAATCTGTTATCAAAGGAAAAGAAACATGCTTACCATCAAAGTTCTTGGTTCTGGCTGCGCAAACTGTAAACGGTTGGAACAGATCGCTCACAAAGTGGTTGCCAACCTGGCTCTCGAAGCGGAAGTCATAAAGGTGACTGATTACAATGACATCATGGCGTACAACATCCTCTCCACACCCGGTTTGGTCATCAATGAGAACGTGGTCTCATCGGGACGCATCCCATCCCCTGCAGAGGTCACGACGTTTGTAACCAGCGCCCTCGAAGCTGCGAATCCTTAACCAAACGATAACAACTATTTTTCTGCGCCGCGGGTACAATCTTTCAAAAAGCGATGAAAAAAGTATTGTTCTTATGCACAGGAAACTCCTGCCGCTCGCAGATGGCAGAGGCGATCGTCAATGCCCGTCTGGGCGAAAGTTGGCAGGCCGTCAGCGCGGGCACAAAGCCGGCCGGCTTTGTGCATCCGAAGGCATTGGCAGCCTTATCCGAAATGGGGATCCAGCATGAAGGAAGATCAAAACTTGCGGACGAATTTCGAGGAACCGATTTTGATCTTGTGGTCATGGTCTGCGATTCAGCAGCGGAGGAATGCCCGGTCTGGATCGGAAAAGGAAAGCGCACCCATCACAGTTTTCCAGATCCTGCCAAAGCCGAGGGAACAGACGAAGAAGTGATGAACATATTTCGAGCGGTGCGCGACGAGATTGAAAAAGAGATCGTCAAGCTACTGAAGAAATATTCCTAGGGTCTGTATGCAAAATA